>ENA-OWRC01000488-OWRC01000488.1-human-gut-metagenome-genome-assembly--contig:-NODE-488-length-49182-cov-17.788141_pt1 | contig 49182 bp, 52 predicted proteins | sample MGYA00248268_ERZ651895 | MGnify/ENA primary metagenome ERZ651895 (study PRJEB26924, sample SAMEA4378242) | human gut metagenome | biome: human gut; feature: human-associated habitat; material: faeces...
CAGCTTCTTTTTCGGAGAAACCGAATTTTTGGAAAGCGTCCATGCTCAATTTTTTCAATGTTTCATAAGGGAAAAGTACAGTGTTTTTAGCGTCTGCCATTGTTAAAACCTCTTTTCAGAAAATATGACCTGATATAGTTGACTCCACTCCGTTATATCAATGAATGTGATATGATGTCCGGTGAGTTCTATATCCTCTCAAATGACAATGTCAGTATAGCACACAAAGTTGAGTTATTGAATAGTTTTACATAACTTAATGCATTACATAATTTGCATAACTTACGTGAAATTTATCACACAGGTTAACAAAAAGCACTGAAATAATCGATAATACCTTGAAATTATAAATTATGACTTTTGGTAATAGATACATTCCTGAACGTAAAAAATGGTACTTTTATGCGTTGCTTATCTGTTTGTATTGTAGGGGGGAAACTATAAATAAATACTGAAAAGTATCGATATTTATTGTGTATCTACATGGTACACATTAATAAAAGTTATAACGTCACACACTTATTTTGATAAGTGATTTTGCTATATGCATTGATATACAATGTATTCATTGATACGAAGTTTGAAAAATATCGATATTCGTTAATTTTGTTACAGATATAGTGGTGTATGTATGATACTATAAATATACATATAGAATTACTGATATAAATACAATAATAAGCGAGGTGCTTATATGAAAGACTATAAGAGCGTATGTCCTTATGATTGCCCAGATGCTTGTGGGCTTATGCTTACAGTTGATGACAATAAAGTAATAAAGGTCCGTGGTAATAGAGAACACGCTTTCACACGAGGTACATTATGTCCTAAGATGGCTCATTATGAGCGTGTTATTCATTCGCCTAAACGTTTGACGACACCATTACGACGAATTGGTAAAAAAGGTATTGGTCCAGATCAATATACATCCATCTCATGGGATGAGGCCTTAGAGCGAATTGTAGAAAATTTTAATCATACTATTAATACCTATGGTAGTGAAAGTATTCTTCGTTATTCCTATGCGGGGACCATGGGGGCTGTAAATAGTCCCGCAGCGGATTATTTCTTCCGTTGTATTGGCGCTACTAGTCAAGACAGAGGGATTTGTTCTCCTGCGAAACAAGCAGCATTTAAGTCTGTTTATGGAGACACAGTAGCTATCAAACCACAAGAAGCAAAACATAGTGATTTGATTATATTATGGAGCCTTAATGCGACGGCTACAGATGTACATATATTACACGATGTGAATGTAGCAAAACGAAACGGCGCTTCTGTATGGATTATAGATACCCATAAAACATATACTTATGATCAAGGCACACATCATGTGTATGTAAAACCCGGTTCTGATGGTGCGTTGGCTCTTGGTATGATGCATATCATACATCGGGATGGTCTTGAGGATATTACATTTATTCAGGAATATGTGCAAGGTTATGATGAGCTAGTACGAGATGTATTGCCTAAATTTACTCCAGAATATGTTTCCTCTATATGTGGTGTACCGGTTGAAATTATAGAAGAACTAGCTCATGCCTATGCAAAAGCAAAGGCTCCATTTATCCGTCTTGGTAGTGGTGTATCCCGCTATGGTAATGGAGCAATGAGTTGCCGGTGTATCAATGCCCTCCCGGCTGTGGTAGGTGCATGGCAACATTTAGGTGGCGGCTTATTATCTAGTTCTAGTAGTAGCCAATATTTTAATAAATCATTCATGCAACAACCTAATACACCAACGCCGTCTAAACGGATGATGCCGATGATATTATTAGGGGATTTGTTGACAAATCCTAAAGCGCTTCTAGAGCATGGATTAGAGGATACTAGTGGTGGGGTGCCCGTTCACAGTCTATATATCTTTTCATCAAATCCAGCTATAACGGCACCAAATCAAAATCTCGTTAGACAAGGTCTTATGAGAGATGATTTATTTACTGTTGTGCATGAACGCTTCTTTACAGATACATGTGCATATGCAGATATTATCTTACCAGCCACGAGCTCTGCTGAATCCGATGATATTTTTAACTCTTACGGACACTATACAATTGCGGCTAGTTACCAAGCTATTCCTCCGGTTGGTGAATCGAAATCTAATTGGCAAGTTATTTCTGAACTTGCTCAGCGTATGGGCTTAGATGATCCTTTCTTTGCCATGACAGAACGAGAACTAATTGAGCATATGGTTCGCAATTCGTCTAAACTTTCACAAGACGAACAAGATGCCATTTTACGTGGCGACTTGGTTGAAGTAGCGTTGCCAGACAATTATAAGATGGATTTTAAAACGCCGTCAGGCAAAATCGAAATCTTAAATCCTCGAGAATCCATTCCGTTGATTACCTATACAGAACCTTATGGTGATGATGAACCATTCTGGTTGATTATCGGTAATGATATACGTATATTAGATTCTAGTTTTTGTGAACTAGAATTTGATGATTCTGAATTAATGAAGCTACGAATGCATCCAGATGATGCTGCATTATATAACATTAATAATAGTGATGCTGTGGAAATTTATAATAATCGAGGGGCTGTTCGTATTAAAGTATATCTAGATGATACGGTACAACGAGGTACACTTGTGACCCTTGGTGTATGGTGGCAATCTCAGTCTAGTGACGCTAAGGTAGGAATCAATGCTGTAACGGCATCTAGACCGACTGATGAAGCGTGGGGGAGTACATTCTATGATGTACAAGTTAATATTCGTAAGGTGTAATGAAAGTTCGATATAATTCGATTTTACTGTTGAACCGGATTACCATATCATATATAATGATATCTAATATGATAGTGTAGTACGAAGGGAGATAACCTTATGGATGGAAAAGAAAATCTATCACTGCGCGCCTATTTAGCCATAGGCATGATGTTATTCGCCCTATTCTTTGGTGCGGGAAATCTTATTTTCCCGGCCGCATTAGGTCAACACGCAGGGTCTAATGTAGGATGGGCATTAGCTGGTTTCGTATTAACTGGCGTAGGATTACCGTTACTTGGCGTTATGGCCATGGGCTATTCCGGATGTAAAGATGTTGAGGAACTAGCAGGTCGTGTACATCCTATATATGGTCTTATTTATACAGTGGCCTTATATTTAAGTATTGGTCCTATGTTTGCGACACCAAGAACGGGTACCGTTGCTTATGAAATTGCAATCAAGCCATTTTTGCAGGGCATGACTTTGGATATGCAGCCGTTATTCCTCGCCATATTCTTTGGAATATCCTTGTGGCTATCGATTAGCCCTCAAAAACTTGTTAATCGTATTGGCAATGTTTTGACACCTGCATTATTACTTGTAATTTTGCTATTGATTATCAAATCTTTTGTTACACCGATTGGGGCATATGCGGTGCCTCAACCAGCTTACGCGACTAATGGTACAGCCGTATTGCAAGGCTTCCTCGATGGCTATAATACAATGGATGCATTGGCTTCTGTGGTATTCGCTATTCTTGTCATCGATTTTGTACGCCTTACAGGTGCTACATCTCGCGATGTTATTACGAAAACTGTGATGGAGGTTGGTGCTATTGCGGTAGCATTACTCGGCATTGTGTATATATTCATTGCGAACATCGGCGCTACAAGCGTAGAGCGATTTGGCTTGTTTGATACAGGTGCACCGGTGTTAACAGCTAGTGCGGACTTCCTCTTTGGGGGAACTGGTCAAATTATTTTGGCTATCATCGTTCTATTAGCTTGCTTGAGTACAAGTATTGGTCTTATTACTTCTTGTAGTACATATTTCCACAAACTATATAGCAAAATTAGCTATAAAATGTATGTTGTCATATTCTCTGTGGCTGCATTTGCACTTGGGCTGTTCGGATTGAAAACAATCATTAGTGCAGCTATTCCAGTGTTGATGTTATTGTACCCGTTGACGATTGTTATTATCTTGTTAGCCTTAAGTGATAATATTTTTGGCGGTCGTCGTTGCGTATATGGTTGGACTATTGGATTGACCATGATTTCTGCCTTAATGAGCGGTCTTGAAACTGCTGGTTGGGCACCTGATGCCATCGAAGGTTTGTTTACCCAATATATTCCGTTCCAAGGTATTGGTATGGGCTGGGTAAGTTTTGCAATTCTTGGCTTTATCATAGGTCTTATTCATAAGGGCTTGGTTTCAGATACAACTAAATAAATGTAGAATGTTACTCGCATTCTCCTTTTATACTCTATTGGCTCAGTCCTTCTTAGAAGGATTACAGTGAAAGAAAAGGGGGATGCGAGTCTTTTGTTTATAGCGATAAACATCTTTTTTCAAATAGTATTTCCTAGTATAATGTTTAATAAGAAATGAAAGATCGTTTTTAGTAAGCCGAGGTAGTTATGAACGAAATCGTAAAAGGTGGTTTGTATCGTCATTTTAAAGGTATGTATTATTACGTGTTAGATGTGGCTACACATTCTGAAACGGGTGAAAAATTGGTGGTATATCAAAAATTATATGATGACCGCGATTTGTATGTACGTCCCTTAGACATGTTTTGTAGCAATGTAGACCGAGATAAATATCCTGATGTGAAACAACAAAAACGCTTTCAATTAATGAGTGGGCGAGATGAATAGTGTTTGCTGGATAGAGTTTATAGTTTGTATATGAACTCGTATATAGCGATAGATAGGAGGACTTGTGGAACAAAAATTTTTCTTTTTTGATATCGATAACACATTGGCTGTGTGGCCGGAAGGAAAAATTCCAGATAGTGCTCAGTACTGTATAGATGAATTGCAACGGCGTGGTCATTTAGTATCGATTGCAACAGGTAGAATACAAGTCGATGCTATGCGTTTTGCAGAGCAAGCTAGAATTACGAACGTAGTTGCTGATGGAGGTCATAGTATAACCATTGATGGGAAATTGGTATCTATGATTGGCATGAATCGAGATATGTGTATTCAATATTTAGAATATCTTGAGTCAAAGCATATCCCGTGGGCTGTAACAGACCGTAATAAATTGGGGCGCATTACACCGTATAAAGAAATATTAGAATGGCACCCTGATTGGGATGTGTTTAAAACTGTAGTGGATCCAGAGTTCGACTTTCACAGTGTAGAAGATTTCTATAAAATCTATGTATTTTTCAAGGATGGCGAAGAAGAGGAAAAAGATATCGAGCATATGACGCATAAACTTATTCGCTATGGAGATGGGTGCGTTTTATATGAACCTATGGAAAAAGCATTGGGGATTCGTGATATGATCGGACATTTCGATATGAAGCCAAATCAAGTTGTCGTTTTTGGTGATGGCTATAATGATTTGTCTATGTTTAGACCGGAGTGGTTAAACATTGCCATGGGAAATGCTCGTACGGAGCTTAAATTAGAGGCTGATTATGTTACAACTGACTGTGATAAGGATGGTATTTACAATGCATGTAAGCATTTTGGATGGATTGATTAATCGTTGGCATAAGACTATTTAGATTATAAATTTTTATAGAATTTTAAAGAAATTCATAGTGAAAACATGATATACTAATAAAGAGCCGCTCATGGGTTGAGCGGTTTTTCTATGTATATATAATTTGGGGAAATTCTATATTTTGTGAGGGATTATCATGAATGTTAAAAGAATATTAGCTTGTGCTCTATTGGGGGGCATGATGGTAGTGACCGCAGCATGTGGCAATAATAGTGCAGATAAAACGATTACACCTGTTGCACAAGCTGAAACGGTTAATAAGATGCCTAATTTTACAAATGCGCCAATTGCAGATGAATATGCTGTTTTTGATACAAATTATGGGCAAATTAGAATTCGTTTATATGGCTCTAAAGCTCCTATTACCGTTAAAAACTTTGACTACCTTGTAAAAAAAGGCTTTTATAATGGCGTTACGTTCCATCGTGTTATCGATGGATTTATGATTCAAGGTGGCGACCCAACTGGCACGGGTGCAGGTGGCCCTGGTTATGAGATTCCAGATGAATTTTCTAATGACCTTCATTTTAATAAAATGGGGATTCTTGCCATGGCAAATCGTGGGCCGAATACAGGTGGTTCTCAGTTCTTTATTACCTTGGGACCTACGCCTCATCTCGATAATAAACACACCATTTTTGGTATAGTTGTACAAGGTATGGATGTGGTCGAAAAAATTGGTAAGGTAAAAACAGATAAAAATGATAAGCCTGTTGATCCTGTGACTATTAATTCGATTACCATTGAGCCGATTAAGGATGATGCTAGTAAATAAGATGGATCATGAACAATTTTTCACGTATATTGTGAGATGTGCTGATGAAAGCTTGTATTGCGGGTGGACAACGGATTTAAAAAAACGGTTAGATGCTCATAATGGCGTTATAAAAGGTGGGGCTAAGTATACGAAATGTCGTAGACCGGTGTATTTGGTTTATCATGAAAGCTTTCAAAGTAAACAAGAGGCACAGTCGCGAGAATATGCTATTAAACATCTTAATAGGGCACAAAAATTACAGCTTATTGCGTCAGGTGAGAATAGAGAAATTGAACGTATAAATCTATTGAAATAGAGTGTACAAAACATTCAAAACGACCCTTGTTTGTGCTATAATATGTTGATATGTTTAATCGGTTAAAAACACCAGTGAATACAAGGTTTATTGTCTAATCGTCAATAAATCCGTCAAAAATTCTAGCCAAAAATTTTAGACACACTATCATGTGCCTTTAATCTCATTTCATCGGTATAGTGAATGTACGTATTAATGACTGTATCAACAGTATCACCTAATAAGGATGCTACTGTTTTTATATCAACACCATTTGCCAATAACCTTGTAGCATAGGTATGTCTTAAATCATGGATAGAAGTGTTTGGTAAATATCGTTTTATCATTACTGATACCGCACCAGTACCGCCAGTTGGATTGTTGAATAGATATAATCCGCTGGTGGTATTTTTGTATTCAATCAATATATCAATCAGTATGGGTGGTATAGGAATTTTTCTGTAACTGTTTTTTGTCTTTAGATTGCGGATCATATATGTACTTTCGCCGCTATATGCGAATTGCTTATTCACATCAATAATTGCATTGTCAAAATCTATATCATCCCATGTAAGACCTAATATTTCGCCATACCGCATACCAGAATAAGCAGCAATTGAACACACGATATAGTATTTGTAGTTATGGACTTTTAACGATGTTAATAGGTGTGTTACATCATCTTCACTTATAGCGTTGATTTTAGTTGTTTGTGTTTTATGTAGTCGCTTAATGTTTTTACAAGGACTACTATTAATAATTCTATATGGCGATACTGCATAAGCGAATACCTTTGTTATAATCGTTATGCACATATTTTTAGTGGCTATTGATTGTTGTAAATCGTTAATTACTTTTTTGATATGTATTTCAGATATGTCTTTAACTTTCATATTGAATAGTTTGTTGAATTTCTGAAATGCATTGTCATAAGCCTTGAATGTAGAGTATACATTGGCTTTGTTTTCATCTGTATATATCTTGTAAAACTCAATAAGCGTTATATCTTTTAGACTATCATCAAGTGGATTGGTGATAGTCTTTTTTAGGTTATCGACAATTTCTTGTCCATAAAGTTTAGCATCTCTTTGTGTGGCAAATCCCTGTTTGGATTTCTGTTTCCATTTATAGCCGTCTTTATAGCTAACTATAATTTGGAAGCCTCCGTCCTTTTTTCTGATAGTGAAATTGTATTGCATAATTCACCTCATATGATGTGTGTGTAAAAGTTGATACCCTCTACATCGTCAACTTCCCTTGTGTGAGCCATACGCTCAATTAAATCAACATTAGCGGTATTGTACATATCGTCATGGATAATATGACCTAATTCGTGTAGTATTCCTTGCCTTTGTATATCTCGTGGCTTGTTGCTATTAACTAGGATTGTATAGGTTCCGTCATCATTTAGTTTTAATATTGCCGTTTGAGTTTTCCGTAGTTTGATGTAAATCAGATTGATGTTCATACTATCATCCCCTTTGTAGGGTTATTGTATATTATTCAACATGGAATTTTTTACACATGCTATTTGATAGTATGGATAATCAACATAATTATTGATGTAACCCAAATGGATATAGAAGATGATATACCAACACTTAATAGCAGATTTGGTTTGTAGTTAATTAAAAATATATTGAATAATATTGCAATAACTAACCATGGAAGTATAACCACATACGGCTTTTCTTGCTTGGAATAAAACCAAACAAATGCAATCAATCCTATTAAACCGATGATACCAGCCATAGTAGGGAAGCCTACAAAGTAGGCGATAATAGAAACAAAAGATAATAATAATTCCATATTATTTACCCTCTCGTTTCTTTAACATCTCTATAGTGTTAATTACAAAATTAATATCATCTTTGGACATATCTTTACTTGCATCGAACAATAAACGTAAATCAGGATTATCTTTTATTGCTTGTGCGTATTCCGATACAGACGGATCGTTATAATACTGTTCGTTTTCAGAGTATTTATTTTCAATCAAATCAGCCTTATTTACTCTAAAATAATTAGCTAGTAATTCTATCTTATCTATACGAGGATAGTTAGTACCTTTAATCCAACTTGTAAATGTGGTGTAGGAAACACCAATATCTTTTGCAACTTGTATTCTGGTTTTATTATATAGGTTCATATAGTACTGTAAATTCTTGGAGAATATCTCTCTATTGCCTAAATCACTCATTATATTCACCTCATCTTAATTTTAAAATATTTGTTGTTATTTATATAATATATTTAAACTGCAAAAAAATCAAATATTTTTTTAGGATTTTACAGAAAAACTGTTGACATTACAGTTTAACTGTAATACAATACAATCAACAAAAGGGAAAGCGAGGTGATAAATTGAACCAACAAATCTTTGCACAAGATGGAATTACATTAAAAGCAGCACGAGTAAATAAGGGTTTGACACAAAAGAAAGCAGCGGAAATGCTAGGTATTAGCGAATATACGTTGATGAATTATGAAAAAGGAAAATCATCCCCAGATGTACATGTGCTAAAAAAGATTGAAAATCTTTATGAGGTTCCGTACCATAAGATTATTTTTTTGTAAAAGTATTACAGTTTAAATGTAATTTTGAAGAGGTGATTAGATGCTAGTACAAAATCAAAAAGACCTATTAGTAGCCAACAAGGTCTATGGAAACACATCAACTGTATTTGGGTGGGCTGGTCGTAATGCTGAGTATTCACAATATTGGCGAAAGATTATTAGGGAATACTTTGCTAAACGGCATATAAGCAAATTGTATAGAAAAGCTATCCACGGCAAGATTAGAGAATGTCGTGAAGCAGATAGAATGGCAAAAATGGAGGCACGTTATGCAAGAAATTAAAAAACAATTAAAAAAGCACATACTGTACATTATGGAAACAGGAGCTACACCGCAGATACTTCCAGAGTTAATCAGACAGTATGAAGTACTAGATGAGAAATATCCAGATTCTAAACAGTCAATAGAATCCGTAAGTTTTGAACAGACTTTTGAAGATCAACTACGAGGACCCATTAAAGTGATTACTGCACTTTTAAAAAATGAGGCGACTAAAGATGGAAATTATCGTGAAGTAATTATTCATGATGATGAAGCATTCCTTAGCGAACATAATGCACTGCATCCTTTAGTAAGTAGTCATACAAAAGTTATTTATAAAGATGAAAAATAATGGAACCTGCAGTTTACACAATTAAAGACGTTGCTGAACTGCTCCAATGCAGTGAAAGCAGCGTCAACAACCTTAGGGAGCGTGGCATCCTACGTGAAGTAAAAGGGCTTCCGGGAGTACGGTTCAATAAAAAAGAAGTTGATGCTCTTGTAGGAATTGTAGATGAATACAGTCCACTACAATACAGAAAATTAGAAAAGGAGCGTGATGAACTTTTACAAGAAAATGAAAAGTTAAAAATGAGTATAAGAAAAATAACCAGTGATTTACTGGTTATGGTAGGAGGGGAGTTGAAATTATGATTACTGTTTTAAAATGGATTTCTTTCTTATGGATTGTAGGATCCATGGGAAGCCTAGAAATCGATAGAATTGGGTTTGTTCAATTCTTATTGCAAATCATTACAGGCGGACTTGTTTGGGTGTGCGCCGATGTATATGAAAAAGAAAACGCCCGCTAATAGCAATTGGAAAGACTAGCGGGCGTAGGCAAATTATACCTAAGGTAATTATACCATGGAGGAGAAAAATGCAAAAAAAATCGAAATCATATTAACACCTAAAGAAAATAGCAACGGTTATAACATGGAATTTATTGTTAATAAAAATGAATTTAATGGTAACGCAACAGAAGTTGCTGCTCTTTTGGTTTCAGCTGCTTATAACTTCGGTTATAAAAATCTTGATACCACACAATTTATAGCATTTTTAGCAGCTACAAAAGATATATGTGAAGAGCAAGAAGAACTGGCTCTTATAAATAATTTTCTTAATACATTTGAAAAGGAGAAAACAAATGAATGAAAAACAACAAATCTTAAATCTAACTAATATTTGTGATGGAAAGTTAGAAGCTGAATTTGAGGAAATGTACAAAGATGCATTACGAAAAATTTCAAAAGGTCAGAAAGCTAAAATCACCATTAACATTGAAATGTTACGAGTTCCAGATACTGATACCATCGTAGAACTTGGTTACAATATTAAATCAACATTACCAGCTATCTCACGTCGTGCTATCGGGTCTTATGCGGACGACTTCACAGTAAAAGTTGATGTCAACGAAAAACCGCAATTAGAAGTCCTAACATTTAATTCAACTACTGAAAAGAGAGGTTAACACAATGGAAGAAAAATTTAACTTAAATGTACAAACAGAAAATGGTGAAGTAATTATTCGTCATGGTGAAGCCAATGACGTATTTCAATATAACGGATTTAGATATGAACTTAGTAGCACGGAATCATTCGTTAAAGGCGTAAAAGCTAAAGGCGACCCTAAGAAATCCGTTATTACATATTCAGATAGAAAAGTTGTGGCCGTAACAGACTGTACCGTAACAGATCGTACGCAAGACAAAATTGTATACGCATTTCAAAAAAGCGAACAGTTTAAAGAATGGGATTCCATCTTTGGTCTAAGTTTAACGCAAAAAGAAATGCTTGATTTACTCCGAATTCATGAACATGAAATCGAAGATTACGAAAAGCTTTTAATTGCTGTTAGAAATTTCAAATACGTAACACAAACGGAAGGCGATTTTACTCGAACTGATGATAATAACTATGTTATGAGCATCAAAGTAAAAGAAGCTGAAGGTACTTTAAAGATGCCTCGCTTTATCTTTGTAAACATGGTAATTCTTAATGAAAGTCAATTCACTCAAAAAATTGAAGTGCAATTAGACATCATTAAACCTAAAGATGAAGGGGATAAATTATCGTTCAAGTTATCTTGTCCAATCTTGAATCGTTATGTTAAAGATGCTATCAAATCTGAAACCGATTTAATTAAATCTGAATTAACCAATTACTTGTTATTGGCTGGTACTCAAGAATAAGGAGCAAATGCATGGGAGAATCAATCAAAATTAATTCATTTGAATTAGAAAATGTAAAGCGTGTTAAAGCTGTGTCTTATGAACCATCACCTAATGGATTAACTATTATTGGTGGAAAGAATGGACAGGGGAAAACATCTATCCTTGATGCCATTGCTTGGACACTAGGTGGTGCGAAATTTGAACCATCTAGTGCAGTACGTGATGGAAGTTATAATCCGCCTAAATTAGAAGTTAAGTTATCTAATGGACTAGTTGTTACACGTAGTGGTAATAGCAGCACATTAAAAGTCGTTGATCCAGAAGGTAAAAAATCCGGTCAACGTATTTTAGATGGCTTCATTGGCCAATTAGCCTTAGACCTTCCTAAGTTCATGGAAATGAGTGATAAGGAAAAGGCCAATGAACTTTTGAAATTATTGGGCGTAGAAGACGAACTAAATAAACTCGAAGGTAAACACCAAGAGGTATATGCAAAACGTCATTCTATAGGGCAAATTGCAACTCAGAAAGACAAGTACGCTAAAGAGTTAGTTGGTTATGATGATGTGCCACTCGAACCGATTAGCGCATCGGAACTTATTCAACAACAACAAGCCATCTTGTTGAAGAATGCGGAAAACCAAAAGAAACGTAACAATGTTTCAGCTATTCAAGCTCAAATGGTCACCATCAACAACTTGGTTGATGAAGCACAAAAGAAACTCGAAGAATTACAAGCTAAACAAGCGCAATTGGCTGAAGATTATGATATCGCAACAACGGCAGCGAAAGACCTTGAGGATGAATCAACGGCTGAACTCGAGGAGCAAATCAAAAATGTAGATGCCATCAATCAAAAGGTACGTGCTAATCAAGAACGTGCAAGAGCATTACAGGAAGCCGCTGATTATAAAGCAGATTATGATAACTTGACTGGTGAACTCGAAACTATTAGGGAAGATAAAAATAAACTGCTTGAATCTGTACAAATGCCATTATCAGGATTATCCATTCAAGATGGCGTCCTTATCTACAATGATCGTCAATGGGATTGCATGTCCGGTGCGGAACAGTTAAAAGTAGCTACAGCAATTGTTAGAGCTTTAAATCCTAAGTGTGGATTTGTACTTATGGATAAACTCGAACAAATGGATGTAGATACTATGAAAGAATTTGGGGCTTGGCTTGAATCGGAAGGACTACAGGTCATTGCTACTCGTGTTACTAATAACCAAGATGAATGTTCCGTCATTATTGAAGATGGACATATTAAAGGTGAAGAGTACAGTAATGTGGCAGCACCAGTTAATGAAACTAAACCTGAAAATGAATGGGGTGATTTTTAATGAATATTATAACAGGTAAACGAAAACGTGCACAAAAGGTGGTCGTGTATGGCACCGAGGGGATTGGTAAAACAACCTTTGCCAGTCACTTTCCATCACCTGTATTTATTGATACAGAAGGCAGTACAGACCATTTAGATGTAGCTCGTACAGATAAGCCTACATCATGGCAAATGCTTATTTCCTTTATTAAGGAATTTGCAACAATGCCGGGTTTCTATCGAACTTTAGTCATTGACACGATTGACTGGGCGGAACAGTTATGTGTTGAGTACATCTGTGCTAAACATAATAAATCTGGGATTGAAGACTTTGGGTATGGTAACGGATATGTATTTGTCCGTGAAGAAATGGGCCGTTTACTAAACCTACTTGATGAAGTTATTAATGCAGGTATGAACGTAGTACTTACTGCTCATGCTCAAATTCGTAAGTTTGAGCAGCCAGATGAACTCGGAGCCTATGATCGCTTTGAATTGAAACTTGGCAAAAAGACGGGAAGTCAAACATCTCCACTTATTAAAGAATGGGCGGACATGATACTCTTTGCCAATTATAAAAACGAAATCATCACTACTCAAACAAACAAAAAGAAAGCAACCAATGGTAAGCGTTTAATGTACGCTACTCATAACCCTGCATGGGATGCCAAAAACCGGCATGGATTACCAGACGTGATGCCATTTGAATACAGTCAAATCGCTCATGTAATTCCAGAAGATTTATTAGCAACTATAGCTGCAGAACATGTTCTAAAGGAAGATCCTAACAAGTATCCTCCAGAGGTGATGCAAGCAGCAAAAGAACAAGTTGGAACCGTTCAAGAAAAGCCTAAAGTTGAGCCTAAAACTAAAGCAGCAACAGAAGAACATGATACTCCACTAGTTGAAACGCCTATTCCTAAGCCATTAAAAGATTTAATGGCGAAAGATGGTATCACATTAGAACAAATTCAATCAGTAGTTATCGCTCGTGGTAAGTATCCAGCTGGTACACCATTTGAAAATTATGATCCAGAATTCGTTAATGGATGGATTATCCCATTCTGGCCAAATATTGTTGAAGCAATTAAGAAAGGAAATTAATTATTATGACAACACAAAGCAACTTTGAAACATTCGGTAAAGCAGAAGAAGTATATTCATTTGACCAACCTATTTTAGCGGAAGAACGTGAATATACGTTACTCGAAGCTGGTTCTTATCCATTTGTAATTACTAATGTAGAAAAGAAATTCTATGAACCAAAAGAAGGTAGCAAGTTACCATCTTGTCCACAAGCTCAGATTACCCTCGAAGTAGATGGTGGTCAGCAAGGGAAAACAAAATTAATTCACAATTTGTTTTACACAAAGTCAACCATTTGGAAAGTTACAGAATTATTTATGGCCGTAGGTCTTGCTAAGAAAGGTGAAAATTACAATCCTGACCCTGAACAATTATTGGGTAAGTCAGCCATGTGTGAATTGTCACAACAAGGCTATGTTAAAAATGACGGTAATAATGGTACTCGTAACGAAATCAAAAAATGTTTTGCAAGTCCTAATGCTCAAACTAATGGATACGGTACATTCTAATGGAACTTAGACCGTATCAACAACAAGCTGTAAACTCGATATGGCATGAATGGGAAACGGTTAATAAAACATTGTTGGTTCTTCCGACTGGTACAGGTAAAACAATTTGTTTTGCCAAAGTTGCTGAGGAAGCGGTTCGCAGGGGTAAGCGTGTTCTTATCCTTGCGCATCGTGAAGAACTATTGCAACAAGCCTCTGACAAAATTATGAGTGCGTCAGGACTTACAACGGCAATGGAAAAAGCTGAACATACATGTCTTGGACAATGGGACCGCATCATAGTAGGTTCTGTTCAAACATTATGTAAAGACAAACGATTGTCAATGTTCAGTAAAACGTACTTTGATGTCATTATCATTGATGAAGCACATCATGCTGTATCTAGTAGCTATCAAGCTATATTAAATTACTTTGACCAAGCAAAAGTCTTGGGCGTAACGGCTACACCAGATCGCTCGGATATGAAAAATTTAGGACGTGTATTTGAAAGTTTAGCATTTGAGTATACACTACCTAAAGCTATTCAAGAGGGGTTCTTGTCTAAGATTAAGGTACAAACATTACCGCTCACATTAGATATCTCATCGGTTAAGATTTCAACTGGTGATTTTGCTGTGGGAGATATCGGTAGAGTATTGGAACCTTACTTAGAGGAAATAGCCAATAAATTAATGGAATACAGAGATAGAAAAATCGTTGTGTTCTTACCTTTAATTGCTACCAGTCAACGATTCTGTGAAATTCTTAATGAGCGAGGATTTAAAGCAGCAGAAGTAAATGGCAAAAGCCAAGACCGTACAGAAATTACACAAGCATTTGCTGAAGGTAAATATAATGTACTTTGTAATTCAATGTTGCTCACAGAAGGATGGGATTGTCCAAGCGTTGATTGTGTAATTGTATTACGCCCTACTCGGTCTCGTGCTTTGTATTGTCAGATGATTGGACGTGGTACACGTCTTTCACCGGGTAAAGATCATCTATTAATTTTAGATTTTCTATGGCATGTAGAACGTCACGAATTATGTAGACCTGCTCATTTAATCGCTAAGTCAGATGATGTGGCCAAACGCATGACGGAAATTCTTGAAGAAAAAGGAATGGACCTTGAAGAATGCGAAAGGGATGCAGAATCTGATGTATTGGCTCAACGTGAAGAAGCACTTGCAAAAGAACTTGCTGCTATGCGCAAGAAAAAAGCGCAACTTGTTGATCCATTACAATTCGAGTTTTCTATTCAAGCCGAAGACCTTACACATTATGTACCAGCTTTTGGTTGGCAAATGACATCGATTACGGATAGCCAAAAGAAAACTCTTGAGCAATTTGGGATCAATGGTGACAGTATTGAAGATGCTGGCAAAGCATCTATGCTAATTGATAGATTGCAAAAACGTCGTGAAGAAGGATTGTCTACACCTAAACAAATTAGATTCCTTGAAAACAAAGGGTTTAAGAATGTAGGAACATGGAGCAATAACCAAGCCTCTAAGATGATTAGTCGTATTAGTGCTAGTGGTTGGCGCATTCCTAAAGGTGTAGTGCCTGCCACATACAAGCCACCTGTAGAAGAATTCAGTTCCCCATGGTAAGGAGTAAGAATGGAAAGCAAAATTGATTTACGAGAATTACTCGAATATATAGACCCTTCCCAATGCTCCTATGATGAATGGCTAAACGTAGGCCTTGCACTTCATCAAGAAGGCTATCCTATGTTCGTGTGGGAGGAATGGTCTGCAGATGATGGAGAGCGATTCCATGAAGGCGAATGTGCTGCTAAATGGGAATCCTTTGGTCGATATACTGGAAAACTTGTTACCGGTGCCACGATCACTCAAATGGCAAAAGAAAACGGATGGACATCTAAACGTAAGCTTGAAAATAATGAAGCATTAAGTTTTGATTCCATGGTATTGGCTACAACTCCAGAACAATATCAAGTTGTTGATAAGAACTGGATTGAAGAATCTGATGTTCATATTCCTAAATCATATCCTTTAGAGCAACGTAAACAAGATATTGTTACATATCTGACTACGTTATTTGAGCCAGAGGAGTACGTTGGATATGTAGTTAATACATTCGCCTTACCAGATGGGAAACAGTCTCCTACGATGGGAAATTATAGCCGTACGGTACAACAAATCCTAGATGGTATTAATGGTACAACACAATTAGAAAATGTGTTTGGCAGCTTTAACAAAGAAATGGGCGCATGGATTCGCTTTAATCCAATTGATGGTAAAGGTGTTAAGAATGATAACGTAACCGCATTTCGGTATATGTTGCTAGAATCTGACAATATGTCACTCGGTAAACAAAAAGCAATTATTGAGCAATTAGAACTACCGATTGCAGCCATGGTATTTAGTGGCGGTAAATCGATTCATGCCATCGTTAAAGTTGATGCTTACTCCTATGAGGAATACAGAAAGCGTGTTGACTTTATATATTCCATTGCTCAAAAGAATGGTTTTAAACCAGATAAAAAGAATCGTAATCCTAGCCGATTGTCTCGAATGCCGGGCGTTATGCGTGATGGTAAACCACAATTTCTTATGGCAACCAATATTGGTAAAGAAAACTATAAGGAATGGGAGGAATGGATCGCATCGGTTAATGATGATTTACCGGAGCCAGAAGAACTTGATGCGTTATGGGATAACATGCCAGACCTTGCACCTCCATTAATTGAAGGGATTCTTCGTGAAGGACATAAAATGCTCATTGCCGGACCATCTAAAGCGGGTAAATCATTTGCGCTAATTCAATTATGCATTTCCATTGCCGAAGGTAAGCCGTGGTTTGGATTTGACTGTACACAAGGTAAGGTTCTATATGTCAATTTAGAACTTGATAGGGCATCTTGTTTGCATCGGTTTAAAGATGTATACGAGGCCCTTGAACAACAACCAACAAACATTGGGAATATATCCATATGGAATTTACGTGGTAAATCCTTACCAATGGACCAATTGGCTCCTAAATTAATTCGTAGGGCTCAAAAGCGTAACTACAAGGCTATCATTATTGACCCTATCTACAAGGTAATCACTGGTGATGAAAATAGCGCTGATCAAATGGCAAATTTCTGTAATCAGTTTGACAAGGTTTGTACTGAACTTAAATGCGCAGTCATTTATTGTCATCACCATTCAAAAGGCAGCCAAACTGCTAAGCGGTCTATGGACCGTGCATCCGGTTCTGGTGTATTCGCTCGTGATCCAGATGCATTACTTGACTTGCTAGAACTTGAACTCGAGAACATGAACGAGGATAAACTCCAAGATGCTCCTATTGATACTAGCCAATGTACTGCATGGCGAATGGAAGGAACACTTCGAGAATATCCTAAGTTTAAACCGGTAGATTTATGGTTTGAATACCCCATTCATAAAGTGGATACAAACGGGTTCCTTGCAATGGCTCAATTTGATAGCCCACAACAAAAGGGCGCTAATGTTATAAACAAACGCAAAAAAGCTGCTAAAGAAAAGAAGAAAGAGCAAATTGTTGATGCATTCAATATTGCTGATGCAGAAAATGGTTTTACTGGACAAGTAGAAATAAAACGGGTTGCCGAACTTATGGAAGTAAGTGAAAAAACATTACGTCGTTATTTAAAAGAAAGCCCTGTTTATAATATCAATCTTGGTAAGCTTATAGACCCTAATTTAGAATGTAAACCAATTGATGAAAATTGAGGTTTATATAGGGACAAAATCAGGGACAGACGCTCTTATATATATAAGTGTATGTCCTTGTATGTATTTGTCCCAATGTAAGGTGGATTCAAGCTAAGGGGGTAAGGAAAAGGATTTCTAAAATCATCCTTTTCTTACCTCTTCCCCTTAGGTTGAACCCTACATTACAAAAGGGCTTTAAAAATTGTTTTGGTTATTATCAATTAAATTCTCAATAAAGGAGGATTGGTTATTGATTATTGAATTTTTCATTCCTCTTAAAAAGGTTCCTACTGTTACACATCAAACTAAGCAAGTTAATACACAACATGGTAAGCCTATCTTTTATGAATCAGATAAATTGAAACAGGCTAAACAAATATTCTTAGATGGTTTAGTTGATCATGTTCCTAGTGAACCTTTAGAGGGACCTATTCGATTGGTTACCAAGTGGTGTTTTGGTAAAGAGAATTGCAAAGCACCACATTGGAAAACTACTCGGCCAGATACAGATAATCTTATTAAATTATTTAAGGACTGTATGACCAAGTTGAATTACTGGAATGATGATGCTCAAGTCTGTAGTGAGATTACAGAAAAGTATTGGAATCCAGTAACAGGGATTTGGGTACATATTGAAACGTTGAAAGGTTGATGCTATGAAGAAAAAATTAGTCTACGTCGCCCATCCTTATGGTGGCAAGGAAAGCAATCGTAAAAAGATTGATGTGATTATGGGAGATTTGGTTTTAAATGATGCTAGTCATGACTATATTTCTCCAATTCATAATTTTGGATATGTATATCTAACTGGTGACGATTACCAACGAGGATTAGACATTTGTTTAAGGCTACTTGGACATTGTGACATTTTAGTATTGTGTCCTGATTGGGAATCTAGTCGTGGTTGTAAAGGTGAATTTGAATATGCCAAGAAACATAGTATTTCCATTTTTACGTTGAGGGAGTGGAAAGCATTAAATCGGATTTGATAACAGTATGTTTGACTGTTGAACGTGGATTATCTGATTCAATGTCATTGGCTAGATTTGTTAGCGATGTAACAAAAGAAATTGGCCGTTTATATGAAAAAGCAATATATGACACAAGAGAAAGGCAAAAGTGGTAAATAATGTGTAAAAAAGATGACTTTTTTAATGTGTTGATAATATGTATGATTGTTTGGAGTTTTACAGTGTTAATCGGAATGACAATTATCATATTTAAGGACATATTATTTAATGTTGGTTGATGATTAGGATATGGGTGGTGAAATATCCGCCCTGTCATAAGAGGTGATTAATATGATTAAAGAATATAGAAAGAAACCAGTTGTGATTGAAGCGATACAATATACAAAAGAAAATTACGGGGAGTGTTTAGATTTTTGCGGCGAAAATTATTATGGTAACCTTAATGATGATATTATTATTGAAACATTAGAGGGGCAACATAAAGCATCGTTAGGCGACTACATTATCAAAGGTGTTAAAGGTGAAATTTATCCTTGCAAGCCTGATATATTTGATATGACATATGAAGAGGTATAAAAGTATGATCACAGATGAACAAGGGAGAGAATGGTTGCTTAGAAAGCTATATGATGATGGCTGGAGATATTATGTAAAAGCTAGTAATGGGTGTATGTATCTAACAAAAGAAAAACCTGATTTTTGTGAAGATGGAAAATCAATAAACCCATATAGTGGTGGTACAACAAAGTGTACTGATTCGTTTGTAACTTTTATTCATGGAATAAAAATTAATGAAATGTTAGATATTGCAAAAGAATTAGGTATTATTGATTGGCTTGAAGTAAAGGTAAATACACCTATATTGGTAAGAGATTCAACATGGGATGCATGGAAAATAGGTCATTTTGCACGATGTAGGAAAGGACATATATTTGTATGGGAGAAAGGAAAAACATCTTATACAACTAAACGTACAGAAATGTTTAGGTATGCAAAATTAGTAGGTGATAACGATGAATGAAATGGTTATTATTAACATTCTATTGGCGATTTACCTTGTGGTTATTTTTAAAATGTCCTATTACTCTTATCGTGAAGCTGCTGCATTAAAACATTTTATGGTTTCTGACGTATATAAAATGCAATTGCAGAAAATAATTAGATCACAAATACGGGATATGGTAATATGTAGTATCTTGTTTGTTTTAAATATTGTCTGTGTGGTGGGCCTATGGTAGAACTTAGCAAAAAAGAATATCGTGAACTGGCATATGAGTATCTACACGAGGCGAGTAAGGCAGCATTGAGGATTAAATCGTTAAAGCGTAATATCCAACGTATTAAAAGCGATATCACATCATTACGTGCAGTAAACTACGGGAAAGAACGAGTAGATGGCGGTAAACCATCAGGTATTGAAGATGATATTAACCGGCTACTGGATATGGAAATGAAATACAAACGGCAAATCCATGAATTATTGACTAAACGTGATGATGCTTGCCATATGATCGATACACTGACAAATACAGTTGGCTCCATTATCCTCATGCAACAATATATCAATGGTATGTCTGCTAAGGGGGCATATTCATTTGTTGGTTACGGTGAATCACAAGGAAAAGAATATAAGAATTTGGCTCTTATTGAGCTTGGGTATAAACTCCGACGGAAATCGGCGGTAAACGGCTAATATCGACCTTTTAAGACCGCCATATCTATGATATATTGTAGTTGGAAAAGTTGATTTTTCTTCTAAATATTTAAAGAGTACTTACACACAAAAAGGCACATCATAAATGGTGTGCCTTTTTTGTTACAGAAAATTATGACACAAATACACTGCATTAAGCACAAATGCTTGAATAATAAAAACGGAATATGTGGGGCTAATGAGATGTTCTATGACGGACTATGTCAAACGTATATCACACATTCTCATGCGAGCAAGAGCAATTGTGGATTGTGTACACGATCGCATGGGAAGTTAGTCCGCAAGGGCGGTAATACATTAAAGTGAGGTGATAATCCATTGCGAGTAAATAGAAAAAACTGGTTAACTGACCCTGATAATTTATTACGTGCGGAAGGTTGGGCTCGTGATGGCCTTACTGATGAGCAAATAGCAAAAAATATAGGTATTTCGATTAGAACTTTATACGACTGGAAAAAGAGTTCGCCGCAGTTTCTGCAGTCCCTTAAAAGAGGGAAGGAAGTCATTGACCTTGAAGTTGAAAATGCATTGCATAAACGTGCTATAGGTTACGAATATGAAGAGAAAACATACGAGAATGGAAAGCTTGTTAAAGTTGTAAAGAAACAGCAGCCTCCGGATGTTACGGCTCAAATATTCTGGCTGAAAAACCGTAATCCTGAAAAGTGGAGAGATACTAAGAATATCGATGTCAAAGGTGAACTTACTGTATCTGCTATGGATAAATTGAAAGCTGCACGGGAGAAAGCTAATGGAAAAACATGACGAGTTAATAGAGGCATTAGGCGCTCTTACGCATGATCCGTTAGCGTTTGTATATTTTGCCTATCCTTGGGGGGAGCTGGGGACGTCATTGGAAAATATGGAAGGTCCCGATGAATGGCAAATACAAATCTTAAAAGACATCGGTGAACAATTAAAGAAAGGTAAAGACCTACAAACCGCTATCCAAGAGGCGGTAGCATCTGGCCATGGTATCGGTAAATCGGCACTGATATCATGGCTTATTCATTTTGCAATATCTACTCATGAGAATACTCGTGGTGTAGTTACTGCTAATACGGAAGGTCAGCTCAGAACAAAAACATGGCCAGAACTTAGCAAATGGCACAATATGTTTATTGCTAAAGATCTGTTTACCTACACAGCCACAGCTATATTCAGTAGCGATAAAGACTACGAAAAGACATGGCGCATTGATGCCATTCCTTGGAGTAAGAATTCCCCTGAATCATTCGCTGGTCTACATAACCAAGGTAATCGGATATTGGTTCTATTTGATGAAGCATCGGCGATTGATGATGTGATTTGGGAAGTAACCGAGGGGGCTCTTACAGATGCTAACACTGAAATCATTTGGTGTGCATTTGGTAACCCTACTCGTAATAGTGGGCGGTTCCGTGAATGTTTTAGAAAGTATAGAGATTATTGGAAAACGTATCAGATTGATAGTCGTACCGTTAAGATTTCTAACAAAGTTAAGATTGAAGAATGGTTAGAGGCTTACGGTGAGGATTCCGACTTCTTCAAAGTTCGTGTTCGTGGTGTATTCCCTTCCGCATCAGATTTGCAGTTCATCTCTACTGAAATAGCGGACAAGGCACAAAAACAAGTATATAAGCCGGGACAATTTGATCACTTGCCGACAATTATTGGTGTGGATCCTGCATGGACTGGTGGCGATACACTAGAAATCGTAATGCGTAATGGCTATCACATGAAGTGCCTAGCAACAATTGAAAAGAATGATGATGATATGCGTATGGCTAACCTCATTGCACAATTTGAGGATGAATACAAAGCAGATGCGGTGTTCATAGACCAAGGGTACGGCACTGGTATTTACAGTATAGGTAAGTCAATGGGTAGAAAATGGCGGTTAGTTGCCTTTGGTGGTAAATCGCCTAATGATATGTACCTCAATATGAGAGCGTACATGTGGGGCGAGATGAAAGAATGGTTAAAAGAGGGCGGTTCTATTCCTAATGACCAAGGATTGTATGATGACCTCGTAGGGCCAGAAGCGATCATTGATAAAAACGGCCGAATACAACTTGAAAGCAAAAAGGACATGAAAGAGCGTGGCTTACCATCACCGAATAAAGGCGATGCATTAGCCTTGACCTTTGCATTTAGGGTCACTAAAAAAATAAATGGCAATCAAAAGAGGGTGGCGAATACGGAATACAATCCGTTTAAGTAAAGGGGGTATGCGAATGTGCATGAAAAACAAAATGCCTGATGTTAAACAGCCAGCACCAGCACCAGTAGTACAAACCGATGATTTGACGAAAAAAGACGAACAATGGTTCGCTAATAAAAAACGTAAAAAATCTGGGTATGACAGTACTATTTTAGCTAGTGCGTTAAATCAAGCGACAGGCAAAACAACATTAGGTGGTTGATATGAGCGGTACTATTTTATCCAATCTAGCAAGACAACCGACTGAAAACAAGTTGATTAAGCCTAAAAACTATGGGCGAATTAAAACTAAATTCAATCAGATGTTTGACAATCGGCAAAAGTATATCTCAAGGTGGAAAGATATTCGAGACTATCAACTACCATTTCTTGGTGTATTTGATGATGAACAAGACCAATCCAAAGTACACACCGATAAGATAAATAATGGTGTAGCATGGGAAAGTTGCCAAATATTTGCTAGTGGTGTAATGAGTGGCATGACACCGCCTAGCCGAAAATGGTTTAAATTGACTATGGAAAATGCAGATGTAGCAGCGAATAGTGAAGTGGCGGAAGTATTAGATGAGCGTGAAGAGATACTATATGCAGTATTTGCGAAATCTAATTTTTACAACACAGTACACCAGGTCTACATGGAACTACCATTCGGACAAGCACCAATGAGCATCATGCCTGATAGTAAAGCGGGTGTACGCTTTACATCCTATCCAATCGGTACGTATGCGTTAGAGTGTGGCAGTAATGGCGGTGTAAATACATTTGGTCGAAAGTATCGAATGACCGCTGATCAGATAGTTGAGGAATTTGGATACAACGCTTGCCCTATCAATGTTAGAAATGCATATGATAATGGTAAGGGTAATGCAAATACATTTATTGTGTGTTGGTTTGTATTACCAAACAAAGACCGCAAAGACACAATCGGAAATAAAAATATGCCTTACTCGTCTATCTATTGGATTGATGGCAGTCGAGAAGATGAAGTATTAAGACATAGCGGATTTAATGAATGGCCCATTCCAATTGCTAGACATACCACCCATGATTTGAGCGGTTATGGCAAAGGGTGTGCATGGTTCGCACAAGCAGATGCACGAATGCTGCAACTACTCGAAAGAGATTTAGTAACCGCTATTGAATTAGGCATTAAACCGCCGATGAGTGCAACTTCCGATGTGATTGGTAATGTAAATCTATTTCCTGGTGGCATTACGGAAATTGATACAGGCGGTAAGGTTGAACCTGTATTCAATGTAGGAATTGATGTGGCGAATGTGCAAGCTAAAATACAATTCGTATCTGAAAGCATAAAACGTGCTTATAGTGCGGACTTATTCTTGATGCTTGATAATTTGGGTACTACACAGATGACCGCAAGGGAAGTCATGGAACGTACACAGGAAAAGTTGCAACAATTAGGGCCTGTAGTTGAACGATTACAATCTGAATTTCTTAATCCAATCATCGAACGTACCTATGCGATATTAGATCGTGCAGGTGTATTTCCACCGATTAGCGATGAATTGGCGGAACAATTAAACGGACAAGATGTGAAGATTGAATATATTTCACCGTTGGCACAAGCACAAAAGGTATCGTCTTTAACATCTATTGAGCAGTATTTTGCATTTCTGATGTCATTAGCACAGGGCAATCCTAACATCTTACAAAAGTTTAATTTTGAAGAGGCGGCGGATTACTATGGCGTAAATCTCGGTGTACCTGCAAAAGTAATTGTATCGAATGACGAATATCAAGCTAAGATGCAAGAACAAGCACAAGCACAACAGGAACAACAAGAACAAGCACAAATGCTGCAAGCGGCACAATTAGCACCTCAAATGGCTAGTGCAGCAAAACAAGCAACCGATGCAGCGAATGATGGAAACCCTGTAATGCAACAGTTAATGGGAATGGGCGTAGGTGTGTAGATGAAAACTAAACAAGAACGAATACGAGAGCGTGATATTGAGGCTCTTAACCACGTACTAAGTACTGAACTTGGTAGGTGGTTTTTTTGTAGGCTTTTAGACCATACCAACATATTGAAACAATCGTTTACAGGCAATTCAGAAACGTTTTTCAACGAGGGAAAACGCAAGGTTGGTTTAACTTACATGAATATGCTTGGACATATTGGAGATGGTGTTGAGGGTGTAAAGAAGTATCACCAAGCACAACTTGAATATATCCAACAGCAAAAACTATTTAACGATTTAGAAAAGAAAGGTGAATAAACCACATGGCAGAAGAACTAGAGCAAGGCACGAATATTGACACAGGTAGTGAGGAAAGTGGTACACCACAAGAACCGAACACACAAGGCAACCAAAACACGATTTTAGGCGGTAGTGGCGGTGATAATAACACCGACCAAAACACAGAACCTGCAGAACCTACTGTATATGATTTCACACAAGCATTTGAGGGTGGCGAAGTCGACCAAACCATCGCAGATGAGTTTTCCAAAATGCTAAATAGTGTAGGTGCTACGCAAGAGCAAGCGGTGGAACTAGCGAAGTTTGGCAACAAATACGCAACGGACATCGTGAGTGCTTATGAAACACAAAAACAACAAGCATTAGATGAACAGTACAAAGGCTATGCAGAAACCGCAAAAGAAACATTAGGGGTTAAATTTGATGAAACTGTAAGCCAAGCGGCCGCAGGCGTAGAGGCAGTAGAAAAAACTATTCCTAATATCCGTGAAATCTTGGCAGAAAATGGCTTGGGTAATCGGTTGGAAGTAATTCAACTATTCGCACACATTGCCAATATGGCAGGCGAAGATAACAACGCAGGGAATGGAAATCCTGCAAATCAAATCACAACAGAGAAAGATTTAGCGAATGCTATTTATAAAGACATGTAAAGGAGATTAATATATGGCAATCGGAGTAATGAATCCAACAATTTTAGATATTACAAAACGCATGGAGGGCGACGGAACACTTGGTAATATCGTCGAACTTATGGAACAAACAAATGAAGTGTTAACAGATATGACAATGCTTGAAGGTAACTTACCTACAGGGAATATCTCCACCGTTCGTACTGGTTTACCTAAAGTTGCTTGGCGTGTATTTAATGACGGTGTAGAACCAAGCAAATCTACAACTGCACAAGCAACTGATACTTGCGGCATGCTAGAAGCTTATGCTGTAGTAGATCGTGATTTAGCAGATATTGCTAATAACGCAAAAGAATTCCGGTTACAAGAAGATCGTGCTTTCTTAGAATCTATGAACCAAGAAATGGCAACTACGCTATTCTATGGCTCTAAGGCTATGCCTGAAAAATTCGTAGGCTTTACACCACGGTATTCTGATAAAACCGCTAAAAGCGGCGAAAATATTATCGATGCTGGTGGTACAGGTGCTAATTTAACATCTATTTGGTTAGTAGTATGGGGCCCTAGCACAGTACATGGTATTTACCCTAAAGGCTCTACGGCTGGTTTCAAATGGGATAATGATGGCGTAGTTGATGTAACTACTAACGATGGTAAAAAATACAAAGCATATCAAACACATTACCAATGGAAGAATGGTTTAACCGTTCGTGATTGGAGATATGTGGTTCGTATCTGCAATATCGATGTAACTAAATTGACTAAAAACGCTGCTACTGGCGCAGACCTTATCGACTTAATGATTGATGCGGAAGAAAAAATCCCTAACCTTGGTATGGGTAGACCAGTATGGTACATGAATAAAACTGTTCGTGGGTGGTTGCGAAAACAACTTAACGAGGGACACAAATACCAAACTGCTGCAGGTAAAGAACCAGGTAAGATTACAGTTGATTTCAATGATACACCAGTTAGACGTACTGATGCATTAATTATTGGTGAAGAACAAGTTAGATAATTAGGGGGTAACAATATATGCTATTAGATAAGGAAAATATTTTTTACAACAAGCAAGCGATCACATCCAATACATCCTCACCTGCAGTATATAACGGTGGCGGCGATGCGTATAATGCACCGTGGCTCGTGATTCGCATCGACAAAGATGTAACAGGCACACCACTATTCAATGTGTATACATCCCATAAGGAAAATATGGAAAGTGCGGTGTTGCTGCACGGCATTACTTTGCCTGCTAATGCGAAAGCTGGTACAGAAGTTGTAACACGTTTAGGTAAAGGTGCTAAACAATATATCAAGGTTAACGCCAACAACATGACAGGCGGTACTATTTCCGCATTCTTAGTGTTTGACGTGGATATGATTTAAGAGGTGTAGTTTATGTTAGTAACGACAAAAAAGAAAATTTACTTGTGCGAATACGGCGTGGTTGAAGAAGGAACAGAAGTAGATGTTTCTTATGAAATCATCGAACAGTTTGGCGATGAAGTGTTTATTGGTATTCCAGTACCTGAGGAAGAAACACCTGTTGAATATACCGAAGAAAAACCAAAGACAAAGTCCAAAGGTAAGAAAGCGGAAGAAACTGAAGAATAACAGAATGAGGGGTGCTTATGCATCCCTCTTTTTCACTATAAGGGGGGCAATATGACACCTACTGATATTTGTAATATGGCTCTTAGTCTTATCAATGGTGGTAGGATATATAGCCTTGATGAAGAAAACGAAACAGCTAGACAATGCAGGCTGCACTACGATGCTACACGAAAGATGCTATTATCACAGTTTGAGTGGAATTTCGCACGAAAGCGTGAGAAGTGCATCCAATCAATGCATAAATTGGATGGCTATCAATTTGTATATGCATATCCTGAAAAGTGCTTACGTATTTTAGGGGTCATTCCTAAGGGTGAACGGTTTAGAGCGGAAAGCCAAAAGGAATATGATGTGTTTACTTTTGACGATAACACAAAGTACATAGTGAGCGATGTACCGCTTGCGTACATTGACTATGTGTACGATGTGAAAGATATAGATATATTTAGTCCTGTATTTGTACAGGCTTTAAAATCAAAAATGGGTGCAGAATTGGCCATGCCATTAACTGGTAATAGTGGTTTATTCGACCAATGCTACAAGTTGTATCAAGCAGCCACACAAGAAGCCAAGAGTTTAAGTGCAAAAGAACGCAGGCAAGATATGCCTTATGTGTCTAACTATGTAAAAGCAAGGAGTTGGTAATCATGAAACCGATGTACATTCCACAACTTGCATTTACAACAGGTGAAATTTCGCCAGATGTATCTAGGCGGTTTGACTTAGATCAATTTAAAAGTGCGTTGCTGTTAGCAGAAAATGCAGTCATTCGTCCATATGGTGCGGTGGCTCGTAGGCAAGGTTCAGAATATATAGGGCAGGTTAAAAACAAGGATAAATATACACGGCTATTTGAATTTACGGCAGAAAAGAACAAATCATTCTTGCTTGAAATTGGTGAGCGATATATCCGAGTATGGCGAAATGGTATCTATACAGGTATCGAACTAGAGACACCATTTGAAAGTGATGTAGTCGATAAATTGAACTGCATCCAAAGTGGCGATGTAATGTTTATTTGTAGTGGTAAATATCCAGTAAAAACAGTATCACGATATAGTGATACAGACTGGCGATTTGATACATACAGGTTATCAGAGCAACCATACGGCGAAGTAAATATTGACAAAGAAAGTACTGTAATCTTGAATGGCGATACCTTAACAGCCACAAAAGATATATTCAATGCGGATATGGTTCATTCTGTAATGCAGATTGAGCATTTTGTGAAAGCAATTACAACTAACAGTACTGGCTCAGTAATTGAGAGTAGTAGGTGGGTATATAGCGGTGAAAACGGCCACGAAGTTCATAATACAGATTATAACAATATCAATTATGATGTAGAACAATTCAGTAGTGATGAGGATTTATCATGGAAATTCACATCACACGGCACGTGGAATGGCATAGTTAAAATTCAAATCAGTAACGATGGTGGTACAACATGGAAAGATTACCGAGTGTATACATCTAACAACGATTACAATGTAACGGATACAGGAAAGGTTAGCCCTAGTGCTAAATTGAAAGTTGTATCTGATTTGAAAGCTGGTAGCGTTAATGTAGACCTATCATTCTTGCCACATTCTAACTATGGTGTAGTTGAGATTAAAGAATTTATTGATAGTAAACACGTTAAAGTAAATGTATTGAATAGCGTTGTAGAAAATGAAGCCACTTCTAAATTCAGATTTGGACAATGGGGCAAAGGCCTTGGTTATCCTCGTGTATGTACGTTTTATCAAGACAGATTTATCCTAGCATCTAGCTTTCAATACCCTAACTACATATGGTTTAGTCGCACAGGTGATTATTCAAACTTTGGTGTAGAAAAGGTAGGCGGTACGATTACAGATGATAGCGCAATCACACTACCTGTAATTAATCGTAAAATGTATGACATCCGACACTTGATACCTGCTAATGACTTATTGATTTTGACGAGTGGTAATGAGTGGATTATAGATGGTTCTAAAACAATCACACCAACTAACTGCAATCTACGCACACAAACACAACGTGGTGCATCTGATTGTGAGCCACAATACATAGGGAATAGATGCGTATATGTACAGGCTAGAGGGTGTGTAGTGCGTGATTTAGGTTACTCGTATGAAAGCGATAACTACACAGGGGCTGACCTAACTCTATTCGTTAAGCATTTAACAAAGTATCGTAATTTTATTACCAGCGCTTATGCACAAGATCCAGATAGTATTGTTTACTACGTAACAGATGACGGCAACATCGATTGTCTAACTTACATTCCTGAGCAAAAGGTGTATGCATGGTCGCATTTCACCACTAAAGGCAAATACAAATATGCTGAGAGTGTAGCTGAGGGCGAACAAGACAGTTTGTATGTTATCGTTGAGCGTGATTTCAAAAGCGGTACAGTGATGTGTATAGAACGATTTGAGCCGATGTATAACGCTGATAATAACAACGTGTACATGGATTGTTATATCCGACAAACTAGCACAGAGAATATCAGCACTATCACAGTACCTCATCTGATTGGTGAGGATGTACAGATTGTAGTTAATGGTAGGGAACGGCCAATTAAGGAAGTACCACCTACGGCAATTATTAATATCGATGGTAAAGCACATAGCGTAGCCGTTGGTATTAACTACACTACACGATTACGTATTCCAAGTATTGAAATGCAAATACAAGATGGTACATTGCAAGGTAGACAATTAACGATGAGCAGATTATCGATGAACATCTTAAATTCATTCGGTGGTAAAATCGGAAGAAACTTCAACCATATGGATGACATTTCATTACCGCCACTTAAATTATATAGTGGCGATAAGGTATGTATATTGCCAAAATTCGATGGAGTGTACTCAACGGATGCATCTGTATGCATTTTGCACGATAAACCTTATCCATTTAACCTTTTGAGTGTAACAAGAGAGGTAGAAATAGGCGGAGGATTCCCAAATGTTACAGGACTTTGAGATTTGCCCTGTAAGGCACGCTTCATTAATTCATGACTTATATATCAACTTACGGCCTATAGACACTTTAGAGGTCAATATAGCGAACCAAAATTTTCAGAATTATGGAAAAAATGATTTTGTAAGGGATATATGTAGTGATGATTATGAAAATCATATAGTAATTGAAAATGACACACCAATAGCCGTATATGGCATCTCAAAAAAGCCAATTAACGGAATGTACTGTATTTATTTCCTAGGAAATAAAATGCTAGACACCAATTTGAAATTACAAAAGGAATTTCTAAAACGAAGTAACGCAATTATAAAAGAGTGGTTATCCACTCATGAATATTTATTTAACTTCATACATAAGGATAATCACCGCTCCAAGAGATGGCTTACATCACTAGGGGCGGTTATTCATTCTGATATTACACACAACGGAATGGAACTATTTACATTGAGAAAGGGGGATGCGAATGTGTAATCCTATTGCATTGATGGCAGGTCAAATGGTAACTCAATTATGGGGGCAACACCAACAAACCAAAGCACAAACTGCAATGTATAATGCACAGGCACAAGCAGCCGAGGCTAACGCTCGTATATCTGATAGGAAACAACAGGATATTGCCAATCAAGCACTACAAGAGCGAGATAAAATGGATGCTAGTATGCGGTTGATTGCAGGGCAGAATACGGCCGAGGCTGGGGCCACAGGTTTGTCAATGAGCGGTACACCATTACAACTAATGGCATCTAGCTATGATGAATACAATAAAGATATTCACAATTGGGAAAGCAACAAAAACAACAGTATCTATAACGAATATCTTAACGGCATGAACTACCGCAACGAGGCAAGTACAGCAAGAGCATCCGCATCGAACGCTAAAACACAGGGGCGGTTAGCGATGGTTGGTACTATCTTGAGTGGTGCATCTAGCATGTACGGATTGAAACAACAATATAGCGGCAGCGGTAAATACATTACTCAATATGGCGGCGATTTAACAGGTGCTACTGAAAGGCCTGTAAAAACTGTTAGAAAAGTATGGACTGGTGGTAGATAGCAATGAAATTAGTTAATTATGAACAAGAGCAACGCTTAAATACCATCAATGGTAATATTCATGGTTACGCAAATGAAATGGCTTATGGTGCAGACCAAAGCGGAGTACGTAGTATTGCAGGTGGTTTAGCTAATATCAATGAACAATTTCAAAAGAAACTAGATGAAGATTTGAACATCGCTTATATGAACGCCGAAACAGATTACAAAAAAAGAATGTCAGAGTATTTAACTAACGAGCATGACGGACTACTCCATACAGAGTTGGGCGGTGCTGCTAATATTGGTTATACGTTTAACGAATTAGAAACTAAAGCAAGACATGAAATTTTAAGTCATCTACCTAACAACAATCGTATCCGTGAACGCTTTTTACGAATGGCAGAAAATGACACTATAAGCAACGGAACAAGGGTTCAAGTACATGAACGCTCGGAACGTGAGAAATACAAGGATGTAACTTTTAATAACAATATCAATCAGTCGAGACAAATAGCGGTGTTAGGGTACAACAATCCAAACATCGTAGCGTCTACACTTGATGGGATTAATAAGAATATTGAATTGATGTATGGTGATCGTGGCGAAGAATATGTTAAAGGCAAGAAACAATCTGTAATCGATGAAATCGGACAAGGTGTAGTTAACGAGGCGGTTACAAGAAATGATATTACTTTTGGGCCGCAAGTCATCGCAGCATTAAGACAAGCAGGTGTAAGTGAAAGCGTGCTATCTAAAGCAGATGTAGCATTCGCACAAGTTAATAATCAACAAAGTATCGACAATAGCATTGTTGGTGATGTAGATACATTTGGTGAGGATGGAGCGGAAAAGGCAGCCAATGCTTTTATCGAACGTAAACGAAATCAAAATAAAGGCGGTGCAATCAATGTCAATGCGTTGGATAATGCAGTCAATACATCGATTGGTAAGCCTTATATCTTAGGTAGTGATGGGGGCGATGCTACAGATTGCGGCAAATTCACGCTTGATACGTTGGCAAGTGCTGGTGTTAGTCTAAACTACCGCACGGCAGATGGACAATATTTGCAAGCGGAACAAGAGGGGAAGTTAGTTAAAGATATATCGCAAGCACAAAAGGGCGATTTAGTATTTTGGCACGTACCAAGTAATGAGGGTAGATGGGCAACAAGCAATGATCCAAACGCAGTAAACACAGATAACCAAGCCTATATGGGTGTAACTCATGTTGGTGTATATATGGGCGATGGTAAAGTGGCACAAGCTGGTAGCGGTGGTGTGTCAATTGTTAGTACTGATATATACCCAGTAGTTGGTGTAGGGAAATTTAGCGGTAGTGGCAAGCAATATACAGATGGCGAACTCATGGAACTACGCAAGATGTATATTAAGGCTTATGATGTAGAAACTGGCAAGCGTAAGAAAGCTAGAGCCGAGGAGTTGAAAAGACAAGAGGAAGCGATTCGATTACAGTATTTAGAAATGCAAAAAAACGGAGCATCTAATGCAGAATTAGCTAATTTTTTAGACAAGTCTACTGCAGGCAACAAGGAACTAATCCTTGCATTTGGTGGTGTAAGAAATCAATACATAAAGGCGGAACGTGCAGAACGTGCGGCACAAAATAACGCAATGTACAAAGCCAACATCATGCAGATGATTGAAAACGGAACATCAGCAGAAACCATCTTAAAATACGCCGCAGAAAACGGAAGTTTGTCTATGGAAGAACAAAGCAGCTTGAATAAAGAATTGACTGATAGGGATAATGGCACAGGAAGTTATTCTGTTGATATATCTCAAGTTAAACCTATTCTTGATAGTGCATTGGATGGATTATCTGACATGCAAAAAGCAATGGCAAAAGAGGGGTTTAGAAAAGGGTATTCGGCATGGTGGAGAAAAGTTGTTGCGGAAACAGGCGAAGAGCCAAGCTACGGAAACCAAGTATGGTATGCTAATCAATTAGCATCTGAACAAACGATACGAACTACAAAAGTTAATCATTGGTGGCAAGATGGCGATAATTACAGCAGCCAAGTCGCACCTATGACATTACTCGGCAATGGATTTGTTGACTATCAACCAATTATTGGTGATGATGGTGGACATTATGTAAGGTTAAAACGTGCAGACGGCACATTTGAAGATGTGGAAGAAAGTGTGTTCCACAATACTTATGGCAATAGAAATGAGTGAGGATAGAATATGGCTAAATGGCATTATGACAAGTACAAACCGAATGGAATATTTAATCTAGGGGAACATACAACTGAATTACAACCAGTTAATGGTATTGTTGGCAATGTCATTGATGCTGTATCTGACCTGACACATAATAACAATGGGTACATTGTTAATGTGAATGGTGAAGAGCCAAAGCAATCAAGGGCATTGGACACAATGACGGCTATTGCAAATAGCGTTCCTTTAAATCAAAGTGCAGTAACTAATATCATGTTTAAACAATCTGCTATTAATTACGCTTATAACGACGAGCAAATCAGAGCAAGTCAGGCATTGGACTATGCAAATAAATTGCATATTGGTGCAGATGTAATATTAAATGGCGGTGAAGATGGGTTTAGAAATGCTGCTACATTGGCGGCACAAGTTGATAGAGGTAAAACAGTACAAGAAATCTATGATGAATACCCAGAAATGTATAAAATAAAATACAACTCACAAGCCGAGGGCATTCAAGCTATTCAAAATCTACAATCAGTAAAAGCTACTCGTGGTGTATTTGATGCGATTGAGCAAAGTGTTTGGGCGATGAATGACCAAATCAAATTAGGTAATGTAGGGTTTGAACTAGCACATACTACCGATAAAGACCGCATCAAAGAACTAACCGATGAAATGGAACGCTTACAAGGCAACTTACAACAATATCGCAAGGCGGATGCATTAGATAGTCCGTTGCAAGCTATTGTAGGCGATACTACTGCACAAACCTATATGATGGGGAAACATGGCGGCAGAGGTGCAATTGTAGGTGCTGTAATTGGTGGTGCTATCGGCGGTTTAGCCACGGATGGTGTTGGTATTGGTACGGGTGCTGCAACTGGTGCTAAATGGGGCGGCGGCATTGATATGACATACAATATGTATAAGATGTCATTTGGCAATAAATACCTTGAATTAGTAAATAAACGTGATGCACAAGGTAATAGAGTATATTCTAATGATGAAGCATACAAATATGCAATGACATATGCTGCAGTTGATACTGGCATTGAAATGGTATCTACACGTTTCATGATTAAAGGTATAGGTAAAGTAGCTCCAACATCCATTATGTCAAAATCATTAGAGGGTGCTACATCTAACACAATTAAAACCTTTGATAGAGGTATTGGTGCTACAGTCGGACAAATGGCGAAAGCGTCCTTAAAAGCTAGCGGTTCGGAGTTAGCTGAGGAAGGGTTACAAGATGTCAATGAAAAGGTACAACACAACATTTACCGTAATGCAAATGACTTAGAGGATGCATATTCAGTAGGTGATATTGCATTGGGTGCAGGTGGTGCGATGTTACAAGCACTACCAGCCGTTATTGGTTTAGGCGCAATTGGTGGCGGTGTAAGTGGCGTACACACAATGAAAGCGTTCCATGAGTTTACAAAGTTAACACCAGAGCAACAACAACAAGCGGTGATGGCTGAACAAAACCACAACGGACACGCAATTATGCAATCGCTAAAACAAGATGCATCATCCAATCAAATTGCAAAAGAAAACCCTGAACTATACGGAAAAATCGTACAAGCACAGGGGGATAAAGTAGGTGTATCTACTGCATATGTAAATGTCAATGAAATGGCAGAAACCGAACAGGGGCAACTAGCCATTAAGAATATGATTGATAGTGGTTTGGTCACGCAAGAGGAAGTATCGAAGAGCATTGAAGCTAATGCAGACATTCCTGTACCAATCGGAAAGTACGCACAATTAAGCGGTGGCTTAACGGAAGAAACTGTAAAAGCGTTAGAGGAAAGCACATATTTTACTCGTGGTGGTATGTCTATGAAAACCCTTGAACGTGCAAAAGCGGAAGTGGAAGCCTTTAATAATAACCTAGTTGATGCAACAGAAAAGAAAGCAGCACGAGTTAAAGAAAGCATTATTCGTGATGAGTTTGAAGATGCAAGCGATGTAGATCGTGAAGTGCTAGACCAAGTATTCTCTAATCCTACGCAGGTTAAACAAGCGTACAACAATTTGTATAAAAACCTAGTGCAAGAGTATCGTGAAAGCTACGCAAGCGACTTTGACAATATGGATAATGATATCAAGGAAGCTACGGCAAGTGGTGTAGAGCCACAATGGCTAACTGATTATAAGTCTAATAATGGCGGTAAAGCACCACGCACGAATTCAGAACGTAGACGTGCAGCATTTCATTCTAGCGTAGCAAAAGCACAAACTGCATTTGCTGATAATACGGAAGCACTTAACCAAAGCAATATCCATCATGCTGATATGGAGCATACGCTACAACAAATTGAAAGCCTTGAACGCTTGCATGATAAGATTTTTACATTAGCCGATAACGATATAGCGTTACGAATGCAATTATCCAAGAGTGGCTATGAAGTGTACAACAAAGTAGTTAAAGCAATTGGTGAAAGTACCGACAGAAAACAACGTGAAACGGCAAAAGCTAATGCGTTTTTAATGGCACAACATGCGGATGTAATGGCACAATATATGCGACAAATGGGCAAAGGCGGTTATACCGCCATGGATTATTTCAGTGATAGCGTGCGTATCAAAATGGATGCGGTTTTAGAAAACCAAAAAGGGTATGCACAACAATTGGCAATGCATCAAAAATTACAAGCTGATATAACTCAATGGGGGAAAACGCTAACTGATTTACAAAACGGAACGCTTAAAAGAAGTGTAAATAGAATAATGTCAGCACCTTTAGTGTTTAGCACAATTAAAGATCCTGACTACAAATTTACAACTGGTGATGTTTATATAACAACGAAAATGCTTAATAAAGTATTTGCCACTAAGCATGCACATAAGTTTGACTTAAATGTTATGAAACAATTACCTGGTGCGTTATCTAATCCGATTGCAATATTCAAAAACTTTGACCCTGTTGCTAATGCATCAGTAAAAGGCGAAATTGTTGCTGTTGTTGAATTAAAAGATACGCAGAATAACTTTATTCATGTTCCATTGGTTTTTGATGTTCAAAGCGGAAGAGGTGGCTATCAAACAAGGGTTAAAAGTATATTCCCTAGAGTTAATGCTACATGGTATTCTAATGCAATAAATAATGGCGATTTGTTATATGTTAATACGAAAAAAATAAACCGACTAACAGTCAATAACGTCCAATCAAACGGACAAGTGAGTGTTAATCGGTTTAATATCATTAATAGTATACCAAACGAAAATGATTTAGACAAGCTCCGAAAGAAATATAATTATCAGTATTATCAATCCGCATGGCATGGTTCACCGTATGATTTTGACACATTTGATTTAGGTTCTATTGGTACTGGTGAGGGTAATCAAGTACACGGTTGGGGATTGTATTTTGCTAAAGATAAGAAAGTATCTGTAGCGTATAAAGATGTTTTAGGAGCTAAAGGCTCTTTTGTTATATTAAATGGAGAAAAATGGACTATAGATAACGAAGGGGATTGGACAAACGGGGAAAAAAAAGTCGAGTATGGTAGTGCATTAGGTTATGTTTTTGACGAATTGGAAGAACATGGGACTAAAGAAAAAGCAATAGAATCATTACAGAAAGGCTTAGATAAAAACAGATATCGTGATAAATATCGAAACGAAGCAAAAAAGGCAATTGATATATTAAGAAAAAACGATGCTAGCGGAGTAAAGGGTGGTAAGTTATTTAAAGTAGATATCCCTAATATAGATACAATGCTTGATGAACAACAATCATTAAATGTTTTAAGTAAAGAAACAAAGCAAAATTTAAACGCAGCAATTAATGCGTTAACAGAACAAGAAAAAGAAGTATTTATCAATGAATATACAAATAGTCCTTTATTTAACCATTATGCAAAAAAAGAAATTGATGAGTTAGGAAGTGATTTTGATCGACTAGATACTGAGTACGATTTACTTAAAAATAAATACCTTGATGAATATATTGAGGGAGAACTTAACATAATTGCTCAGAGAAATATAAATAGATTAGCTGAAAAATATAACATTGATTTAAAAGCATTAAAAGAAAACCCAGATAGTATAAATGATATAAAAAATCAATTAGACACTATGTGGTTTAATGCTTTTACAGAATATGGTATGGCTGGCAAAAAGTATAGGGAAGTTTATTGGGGCAAGTATAAAAATGATTTTTCCACACTATTAAATGATGGTGGCATAAATGGTAGAGATTTTTATACGGCATTATCTAAAGCATTAGGTGGTGCAAAACAAGCATCAGAACATCTCAATAAGTATGGTGTTAAAGGTATTACTTACGTTGGAGAACAGGATGGACGATGCTATGTAGTGTTCGATGATAAAGCAATCAAAGTCATTGAAAAGTACAACCAATCAATCAATGGTATGACCGAAATCATGGAAGATGGTGAACGCATTATTAGCATTTTCAAAACTGCTGATAGAAGTACATTCCTACACGAAATGGGCCATGTATTCTTTGATGACATTCAAAAACTAGCATCTATGGACAATGCACCTAAACAATTACTTGATGATTGGAATACGCTTAAAGAGTGGAGCGGTTGGGTTGATGGCGAAAACGTAGATAATACCAAAGCACACGAGAAATTCGCACGAGGTTGGGAAAGCTACTTGCGAAGCGGTGAAGCACCAACTAAAGGGCTACAACGAGTATTCCGTCAATTCTCTAAATGGTTAACTCGTATTTATCGTAGTGTGCAACGTTTAGGTGGCGAAGTACCAACTGACATCAAAGATATAATGGCACGTATGATAGCTACGCAAGATGACATTGAAAACTACGCACATGAGCAAGCACTAGAGCAATTTGAAAATACAAAGCTATATCAACAATTGAGCGAAACCGAACAGGCACGAGTGCAAGGATATATTGCTGACATTAAAGAAAAAGCTAAAGAACGTGTAATGCGTAAGTACATGAAAGAATTAGACAATCGACCTATTAAAGAATGGGAAGATGTAAAATACGATGTACAAGCTGAAATCGAAAAGCGTTTAATCAAAGAATATCCTATTTATAAAGAGCATCAACGATACATGGCATTGGGTGATGGTGCATTGGAAAATACTCAATATCGAACTATTGAGGGGTTAGAAAAGGCGGAACGTGAGGAAGCTGGCAGTACTTACGATGAAGCAGTAGCACAGGAAATGGAAAACGCTAGAAATGAGTTCATTAATGATCCGAATGCAGGCAAATCTAACCAAGAAATAGCCGAAGAGATGCTATTATCCAATCAAGGACAGATGGAACTTACACAAGAAGAGGCACGTCTAATAAAAGCACATACCAATAAGGAGTTGGCGAAAAACTGGGAACTACTAAGCAAATTACAAAAACTAGACCCTAGTAGTGAAAATCTTGATGAGGAACTAAAACCAATCGAGAAAGAACTTACAAATGATGCGGTGAAAGTATCTAAAGAGTTAGCAAGTACTGCTAAAGAACTTGATACTGCACAAGATAAGATTGAGAGTCTAAAAGCACAGTTGCAAGAACGCATTGATGCGGTGCGTGCAATTCGTGATGGTGGATTTGGTACAATTCCAAAATACATGGAACGTGCTAAAAATGAATTAGGTGATTTGACATTATCTCAAGCTAGTCAGTACAAAAAATACCAAAATCAAGCAGTACGAGATGGTAAAAAAGCAGATAGTGCATTGGCTGTTGGTAAAGTTGACGAAGCATTATATGCTAAACAATCTCAAATGCTAAACCAAGCAAGAGCAAGAGTAGCGTTTGAAAATTCTAAGGCTATTAAGAAATTACGAACTAAACTATTAGACCAATTGAACCGCATGACACGTAGTCAAAACCCTATCATGGTTGAGCCTAATATGCGTTATTTCTATACGCATATGGCATATCAAATGGGATTGACTAAGTATGATGGCTTAAAACCTATTGATGGCTTTGACATGATGTTAGTGATTAAAGCATTAGATGCAGATGCTGACATCATGGGCGATAAAGAAGCTACTGTAGAACTTGAAGATTGGGTAAAAGAAATGTTTAACGCTCAATCACCTAGAATGTTTAGTACTCTAAAAATGAGCGAACTCGAACAGTTAGAGGAACTCATGACAGGGATGTACAAGAGCGGTAGAACTCAATATGAGGGAAGTACACTAATCGATGAAAAGGGGAATAACGTAACAATTGATGACGCCATATTCCAAATCATTGATAAAGCAGCCGAAACATTTGGTAGAGATAACGGAAACGTATTCAACGAACTAAATAATCGCAGTAAAGTTGATGCATTATCTAATAAAATAAACGATTTCCATTTAGCATTGCTAAAGGTTGAAACATTCTTACGCAGATTGGATGGCGGAAAGAATGGTGTGGCGGTGCGGTATATCTATGACCCAATTGATAAAGCTACTCAAAAATTCAACGAGTACAAAGAAAAATCTATGTACAGATTGGCCAGAGATGTAAAAGCGGTATATTCCAAGAAACAACTATTTGATGTTCGCAATGATCATCTATATAACGTAGGAGAATTACGCAACGTAACCAAAGAGCAAATCATCATGCTTGCATTAAACTGGGGAACAGAAAAGAATAGACAACGTGCATTAGAAACTATCCAAAGTAATGAAGTAGAAATGGAGAGAGCGTTCCAAGAATACATGACGGATAAGGACTGGGAATTTGTAATCCGAACATGGGAGCATATCAATTCATTCTACGAAGAGCGTAGTAAGGTACAAGAGGAATTGTATGGTAATCCTTTGAAGAAAGAAAAGGGGATTACATTCACAATTGGCGGTAGAGAAATTCAAGGTCAATATTTCCCTATTGTGTACAATCCTAAAGTAAGTGCTAAAGTATCTGACTTTGAAACAGAGAATATTGCTAAAACGATGATTGCTAGCAATGCAATCTTTGGTACTGGCATGGGTGCTACTAAATCACGTTTGGATGTAGTTAAAGGTAAATCTTTAATGCTTGATTTCGATGTTATTCCTAATGCTATTACGGAAGCTATTAATCACGTAACTATGCGTAAGGCCGTAACAGATGTAAATAAGCTAATAGGGAATAGCAGATTTCAAGAGTACATCGTTGATAAATTCGGAATGGAAACCTACCAATTCTTGCGTACATGGGTTAGAGATAACTGGAAAGATGAAGCGTCAAAAATGAGCGAATTCGGAAAGTTATTAATGACCCTCAAGAAAAATACAACAACAGCAGTTATGGCGGGTCGTGTATCGGTAGCATTGCAAAATGTGTTGAATTTTCCTGTTTCAGCGTATCGTATTGGTTTAGGCAATACCTTAAAAGCTATTTATAATGCTGGTGCTGGGTTCTACGGACATGGAACATCAACATACAATGCAACTCTTAAGTTTGTATTTGGTAAATCCATATTCATGAGAGAACGCATTCAAACACTAGATAAGGATTTGAAACAAGGCTTATCAATTGGCGGTAAAGGTTTCCGAATTGGAGATACTAATATTGGTGGGTATAAACTGGAACAATTAGGCGAAATCAGAGATGATATTAATCAAATGGGGTTTAGACTTCTAACCGAAACAGATTTTGCATTATCCATTCCTGTATGGAAATTTGCCTATGACAAAAAAATACTTGAACTACAATCTAAAGAGGGTCTAACCGCTGAATTTGTAGAGCAAGAGGCGATAAGTGCTGGTGATAGAGCCGTGCGAGATATATTCGGTAGTGGCGATACAAAAGATAGTGCAGCTATTCAACGTTCTAGGGAAGCATGGGTTCAATTGTTCGTACCATTCTATTCCTATGCGAATACCCTTTACAATATCATCGCAGAGGGTAACTATGCACGGAAAGACCAGGGCGATTATTGGCGATTTGTGCGTATGTTGTGGTGGACAATAACGATGCAAGCATTAGGTATGATGGTATATAAAGCTATGACGAATGGTGATGATGACGACCCAGAGAAATTAGCGAAATCATTCATCGAGGAAACCGCATCACAAGCAATGATGGGCGTACCATTTATTCGTGATATATCTAATATTGGCATGAAATACATCTTGGGTGAAAAGGTATTCAACAAAGGTAATACAGTGATAGGACTATCTATTATCGAAAAACTAATCGATGTTATGGGCGCTATTACATCTGACAAAAAAGATGGTGTTGATTTAGGACGTAGCCTATCGCAAGTATCAAACCGCCTCACAGGATTTAGCGATACTGTAACCGATGGATTATGGACGTTAGCTAAATTTGCACTAACCGATACAGATGCTAAATTAGAAGATGTAATTATGGCTATCATTTTAGATAAAAAGCTAAGAGACAAAAAATCCAATAAAAAAGATAAACATTAATAAAAAAGGACTACTCATTATGGGTAGTCCTATTTAATTGAAAGGAGTACACATGATACCTGAAATCAATCAACCAAGCGTAGTATATCAAGGTGATGGCGTTAATAAAAAGTGGATATGGCCTTATGATTTTCACAGAATTGAAGATGTAACGTTTACGATCATTGATGCGGATGGCAATCGAAGTCTACAAACAGGCAATATCGAATATGATAAAGAAAATAAAACGCTGACATATCCAGTCGAGGGTGATGCATTGGATGCTAATCATAAAGTGGTATTGGAACGGTTTACACCAATCACTCAAGATACAGATTTACCAGATGAGTACCCTTACCAAAATATTGAACACATGGCGGATAAATTGACACTCATCATACAAGAGATGCAAGACAAGATGAGTAGGGCGTTAATCATTCCTATTGGTAGTACCGATGATGCGGTAGAAACCGCAAAGAACATTGTAGAAACATCTGTTAAGGCTGCAAATGATGCTATCAATGCATATAACCAAGTCAAAGCTAAGGCAGATGTAATCATCGACGATGCAGAAACGATAAAAGAACTTGGAACTCAAATCACAGAAATTGGTAGAACTGTAGATGATAAACTGGCGAACGCTAACACCGCATTAGATGCAACAAACACGAATTTATCAAAAGCAGAAAAAATGGTGGCGGATGCTAAGACATACGCAGGTCAAACAACTGTTGACAAGCGTGATATTAATTCATTAGTAAGCCAAGCACGAACTCTAAAGACCGACATTGACAATAAACAAACGTCAATCGCAAGTAATGCAATCAAAGCGACTGATGCGGCGAAACGAGCGGAAATCGCAGCCAATAAAGCGGAACAAATCGCCTTACCTGGTGGCGGTGGTCTAATTACAAAAACCGAGGCGGATAGTAAATACCTGGTGAAAGATAGTTTGTACGGCATCGTATCTGTTAAAGATTTTGGGGCAGTCGGTGATGGTGTAGCAGATGACACGCAAGCGTTTAAACGTGCTAATGACAATTTGAGGAATAAAATCCTATTCGTACCAAATGGGATATACAAAATCAATGAGCATCTATCTTTTGATACAGTCGAGAGCGTAATGGATATGGGTACATATAGCAATATCAAGCCATTCTATCCAACTGAAACACCAATGCTTAAAGGTGCATCAAATATTGCGTTTGTGAAAAACATCCAATATGGCGATGAAGTAAATCAATGTCAAGGCTTTACCTACAACGATAAGAAAAACGTATTCGTGTTAGCATGCATTAATGGCGATGGCACAAAGCAAACACTATACGAACTCAACTCATCCACTTTTGAAATTGTAGGTACTTATAAATACAGCGACCCTGACCGAATGGGCCATTGCAATACCATGTGTTACAACAAAAACACAAATAAAATATACCTTGCTAACGGATTAAAGAATCCTAAGAATGTAACTGTAATTAATGCAGATACAATGCAAGTAGAAAGCACCATTACATTAAATGAACGGGTGTTCAATATTGGTTATGACCCAATCACCAGAACCTATGTAAGCATCGTACCGATTAGCGGTCAACAACGATTGCGTGAAGTCAATTTGTACAATGATGATTTCAAGAAAATGAAAACATATCAAATTGACTACCAATACGATGACTTTAACAATAATGGTGCATTTATGTTGAATGGTTGCATCATGAGCGCTACTTTGGGTAGTTTGGTAGAATGTACTCCATTTGGTGAAGTTAAACAAATTATTGAAATCAATAAGGCTACAGAAATTGAGGATATAGCATATTGCAATGGTAAATTCTATTTTGCGGTATTGACGATACAACCTAATAAACGACATAAGGTCGATATTTATGTTGGTGATCCAAACAGGGATTATGCAAATTCAATCAATACTGCACGATTAGCGAATCTTGACTACCTAGCGTTAACAGGTGGCAATGTGAGCGGTGCAATAGTACTCAATAATAATATTTTGTTAGAGGGTAAGAAAACAGATGGACATGGTGTTCGCATTGCGAAAGTTGGAACGGATGATACTGTAATCGTTGGTGATGCTACTGTTCCTGTTTACGCAGTAGGTACCAACTTTAAATATAGCGATGGTGTAGTAAGCTACAATGTACTAACCGAAAGGAATTTAAAAACAGAGGGTGATATTTACACAAAGAAAATAGCCGATGAAACTTTTGTTAAAAAGATAGAGGCTGGTTCTATGGGTTTTGCTTATGAACTTGTTGAAACCGCAACCGACTGGAATACATTCACAAATCAAGGGTGCTATGAAATTAATTTCGATGGTGGTGTTAACAATCCGCCACGAAGCCATAAGCAAGGCATGTTGATTGTCTTTAACTTTGGAGATGGTAAGCTAATCGACCAAACATTGCACACATTAAATGGTGAAACTTATCATCGTACATTCCTTGCTAACCGATGGGGCGGCTGGGGTAGAAATCAAACATCCTTAAATAGCAGATTGCAGTTGTGGAGTGCGAACGGAACAAACGAGGTATACATAGATGGCTAAATTAGTAGTAAATATTAAAGGTCAATCCGAGGAATTTGGATTGACCGATGATGCACGAGATATTGGCGGTAATGATTATTTAACTATATCTAATGGCAATAAAAAACAGTACGCACGATTAGGGAATAATGCTACTAAATTAATCATTAGAAAAAACAATCAGAAATTCTATGTGCAAAAAGATCCGATTTATTTTGAAGCCAAAAAAATTGAAGCTACAACAATTGGTAGCCCTGTATCGTTTGATGTATATCTACCTAAAGGAAATTACAACGCTAAAAATCAATACGATAACTACTTTTCTGTTTCTGTAGGTGGTATGTATAAAGTTGTATTACAAATATTAGAAACAAGCAGAAATACTTATTTCTCGAAATTAATCATTAATAATAACGGTAAAAAAATTATTGAAAGGAATACAAGTGATTGGGGAAAATCTCAAATAAATCAAATAAATAGAGTTGAAATAATAATGATCAAATAAATGCAAGACAGGGAGATTAGTATGATAGAAATCTTTATTCCAATATTTAACGAGGTGTTTAATGTGAGTGAAGCGGTACGCATATCATTGGCTATATTCACAACAGTTATTCTTGTGTTTATAGATACAGTTTTACGAGTATTAGTGGAAGCAAGGAATTACAACCTAGCAACAAAGAGAGAAGTTACAATCAAAAATACTATACTAGCTATCCTATGGAGAGGTTGGGCGGTAGTAGAAATTGACGGAAAACCTAAACGATTTTTAGTGAGCGGAAAGCTACGAGCGGATATGACTAAGAAATTAGTCAAATCCTATCCGTGGCTTTTTTTATTGGCATTCATTCTATTAACATTGCCTGATGTAGTAGTACCTGTATTGGGACGTGTTGATGTATTCCTATGCACATTGTTGTATTTGATACCTATATTTATCGAATTGGCATCGTGTGTAGAAAACATGATAGAACTCGAATTAGTAGAAACGAGGTGGTTCAAACGTGCGATAGGGCTATTTAAACAAGTGATTGATTTCGTTAAATCGGTAAAGGAAGCGATTAAATGAAGATTAACTATGAAGATATGATTACGCTGATTGCCTTGGCTAGTGCGTTAATCATGACTATCTATCTCGAACAAAAAGATTTGGCAAGCGTGATAGTCGGTGTATTGGGCGGTTATATCGGTGCTACTGGTGGTGTTAAGCGTTCCCAATACATGAATAATGGGGGTAGTGTTTCCGAAAAAAAGGAGTGCGAAAAATGAACGAATTAGGGAGTTTGAGTGCGGTATATGAAAGTAACGGCGACCCTGCTTGTGTATCAAGTGGGGTTAATGATGCAGGCGGTATTTCCTACGGCACATATCAATTAGCTAGTAATTGCGGTAGCGTTGATGAATTTCTAGGTTGGGGATTACGGCAAGGCGGATTTTACACAGATTACGCAAGAGCATTGGTAGATAGCGGTGAAATCAATAGTGATGAATTTATCGACCAATGGAAAGAACTCGGAACGATTGATAGACAGGGATTTGCACAAATGCAACATGACTACATCAAGGCTAAATACTACGATGTAGCGTGTAAGCTATTACAAGATAATCTATTCCATGTAGATAAACATTCAGACACATTGAAGGATGTTATATGGAGTAGAACTGTACAATATGGTGTAGGCAATATCGTTGATATGTTCCACGATGCATTAAAGCTAATGGAAAAGGCTTTAAATTTAGAATTGCCTAATTTGTCATACATTGATGACAAGCGGTTTGATTATGACATCATCGCTTGCATCTATGATGTATGCATGAGTACAGAATGGAATAATAGTGTGTTACGCGATAACTTGAATGAACGTTTCGCCGATGAAAAGTTTAGAGCGTTGGAAATGCTACAAAATGAATTAAATGAGGTGTAAGCCATGTTAATTAGTAAGATAATACAAACTATCAAGGAACACTACAAACTAGCCGTAGCGATTGCCCTATGCGTTTTTATCGCTATTGTAGGTGTATGGATATATCATCACAAACAAAAGCAATTAGAAAAGCCTGTTGTACTCACACAAGAACAGGCGAAATCACCTCATGAATTGTCAAAAGCAATCCATGTGACTGAACAGGAAGCACAAGAAGTTATTTCCAAAAAGGAAAGTACTCAACCAATAGCGACATATTACACACAAGCACCGACTGTAGAAAGAGCTGCAGAAAAGGTAAAACAGGATATTGCACATAGCAACCCTAATGTACCTAAAGCCGTTACTGAAAAATCTGATAGAACCGCAGTAGTTGCTAACACCGATGAACAAAAAGTCGATGTATACAAAATCAATCTAAACAAAGGACACAAGATAAAAGCTGGTGTTACTTTGATAGATAAACGAGCCTTTGAAACTATAGGCTATCAAGCAGGTAAATTTGAAGTGTTAACACATTTCAATGGACAACATTTAGAGGGCGGTAGCGCACTTTACACAGTAAAGGAATGGTGATCTAAATATCTCCGAGTTGCACGGATTGCAACAACTACTTATTCAATAAGAAAGGAAAACATTATGGCACAAGTATTTACATTTGAAGGAAAAACACATCAATTCGCAGAAGATATTCAACCAAAAAAAGAGGGGTTATATATGGCCACTCTAAAAGATGGTGATAACGTAACATGTGAAATGTGGTTTGTGAATGGAGAACTACACCGATTAATTGAATTAGACTAAACGTATTAGAGGGTAGCTTAATTGCTACCCTCTTTTTTTATTTCGTCAAATATTCGTCAAATTCTAATTGTAAAATGTGGTAAAATATGAGAAGTAATATTTACCGCAAGTTAAGATTAATTGCAAGTATAATAATAATTGTGAAATAATTGATAATTCATAGTAAATTGGAGTATAATATGTTGATATGTTATGACCATGGAGGAGAAAAACATGAAGCGGGTTCTAGTATCCGTAAAAAGTGTACAACGAGACATAGATGGGCAGGATACCGTGGTGGAATTAATTTCTCCAGGTACTTCACATGAAAAGAACGGAGTCCAATATATTCGCTATGAAGAATCGAGCGTAACAGGTCTTGAAGGGGTTAAGACGACCATCAAGATTTACGAAGATTCCATTGTTCTTTTGCGTACTGGTGCTGTGAATATGCGACATCAATACATTCGCGGTGAGGAACGCCAGTCCACATATGAAACGCCATTAGGCGATCTTCACATGGCCGTAAAAACACATGAATTAACAGTAGACTTTCACAATGGAACAGGTCGTGTTCATCTCGGATACGATATTTCCATAGAAGGTGAATGGCAATTTTATAATCAGTTAGATATAGACGTGCGGGAGGATACAGAGCATGGACATGAAGGAAATCCTGAAATCGGGGATTGAACAGGCATTACAAGAAACGATTAATAGTGGTGGTTTGCCAGCTGGGGAATATCCAGAAATCGTTCTAGAAGTGCCACCTCAAAAGGAATTCGGCGATTTTTCTACGAACATTGCTATGCAATCCGCTCGTGTGGCTCGTCAAAACCCTCGTGCTATTGCAGAGACATTAATTAGTCATATGGATTTTGACTGGCTTGAACGTGCTGAAGTAGCTGGTGCAGGTTTTATCAACTTCTTCTTAAAATCTGATATGGTGTATGATACCTTGAAAGCTATCTTGAATGCTGGTGATCAATACGGTGTGCAACCATTGCGTGCTCGCGATACTATTCAAGTAGAATACGTAAGTGCGAATCCAACAGGCCCATTGCACGTAGGTCATGGTCGTGGCGCTGCTTATGGTAGTGCACTTGTAAACTTGTTGCGTGCAGCAGGTTATAATGTACAATCCGAGTACTACATCAATGATGCGGGCAATCAAATTGACAACATGGCGATTTCCATCGAGTACCGCTTCCAAGAGTTGCAAGGTGCCACATTAGTATTCCCGCCTAAACGCAACGAAGATGGTTCTATGCCTGAATTCGATATTCCAGAAGGGGCTCTCGTATTCCCTGAAAATGGCTACCGTGGTCCTGATATTATCGAGACTGCAAAAGCTATTGCAGAACGGGAAGGCTTCGATACATTAAATGCTATGAACGAAGCTGATCGTTTAGCATTGTTTAAAGAAGAGGGCTTAAAAGAAAAATTAGCTCGCTTAGAGGAAACATTAAGCAATTTCCGTGTTACTTTCGATAATTGGTTCTCTGAACGTACGGTTCATGAAACTGATGAAATTCATCACTCCGTAGAGGCTTTGAAAGCTCTTGGCAAGGTGTATGAAAAGAATGGCGCTTTATGGTTGAAATCCACTGATTATGGCGATGATAAAGACCGCGTAGTCATCCGTGATAATGGTGTGCCTACATATTTGGCAGCAGATATTGCATACCATCGCAATAAATATGATCGTGGCTTTAAAGAAATGATCGATATTTGGGGCGCTGACCATCATGGTTATGTGTGTCGTGTAAAAGCGGCTATGGCAGCCTTTGGTTATGACCCAGATAAATTGACTGTATTGTTGTTACAAATGGTAGCATTATTCCGTGATGGCAAACTCGTTAAATTGTCTAAACGTAGTGGCGATAGCGTTACATTAGATGAATTGATTGAAG
>ENA-OWRC01000496-OWRC01000496.1-human-gut-metagenome-genome-assembly--contig:-NODE-496-length-48936-cov-5.861194_pt1 | contig 48936 bp, 50 predicted proteins | sample MGYA00248268_ERZ651895 | MGnify/ENA primary metagenome ERZ651895 (study PRJEB26924, sample SAMEA4378242) | human gut metagenome | biome: human gut; feature: human-associated habitat; material: faeces...
ATTGTTTTATTAGAGCTTGTTATAAGATTTAATTGTTGCATAAGCAGTTCCTCCTACTATATATATCGTTTATTTTTTTACTTTTTTCTTCAAAAAAATAAAAAAACTTACGAATTTTTTATTTCGTAAGTTCTTCTTTAAGTTTTAATATTTTCTCTTCGATTTCATGAATCACTTTTATAAATTCTTGATCCTCTTTTCCCGTTGGATCATCAAGGTGCCAATTATCATCAAATTCTTTACCAACAAAAGGACAACCAACATTACATCCCATTGATATAAGCATATCTACTTGAGGTATTTCATTGATCAACTTTGGATGTTGTGTCTTTTCCATATCTATACCATACAAATTTTTCATTAAACGAACAGCATCTAGATTTATTTGATTTTTGATTTCACTTCCTGCTGAATAGCTTTCAAAAACATCACTTGTAAGATGCTTTCCTATAGCTTCAGCAATTTGACTTCTACAAGAATTGTGAACACATATAAATGCAACTTTTTTCATTACTTTAAATCCTCTTATTTAATACTTTTAGCTAATTGAATAACTTCACCTAATTTTGAAGATTCTTTCATACTTCCTTTATCTTCCATATTAGGAACACAAATAATACCAAGATCTTCCCATTTTAAATAAGATGTCATGGCTTTATATTGACTTATCGCTGCATCAAAAACATGATCAGCTCCAGCATCTAATAATAAAGCTGTTTGGTGGAAATGAAACCCTGTGCTTCCACCTGCATACATACGATCAATGACAGTTTTTAATTGAGCAGTCATATCAAACCAATAGATTGGTGATGCAAAAATCATAATATCTGCTTCTTTTAAATGTGTCCATACTTGTTCCATATCATCTTTTTGAACACATTCTCCTTAATGTGACCAACAATACTTACATCCTAAGCATCCTTTAATATTCATTGATGCAATATTTAATTTAACAACATCATGACCTTTAACATTTTCCATAAATGTATTAATCATAATTTCTGTATTTCCACCTCTACGTGGACTTACATTTAATAAAATAATTTTCACATTTACTTCTTCCTTTTCCTTAAATAATACTAACATAAATTGATTATCTTTCATTCATTTTTTATAATAAATTAAAGGAAAAGGAATGATCATTATGAATAAAGAATTAATTTATCAAGTATTAGAAACAGTAGGAGAAATACCTAAAGGATGTGTGGCAACATATAAACAAATTGCTTGTTTAATTGGTAGAGAAAAAAATAGTCGTTTAGTAGGTAAAATACTAGCAAATGCCTCCTATTATGGACATTATCCTTGTCATCGTGTCGTTAATTTTCAAGGAAGACTTGTTCCTGGCTGGTTTGAACAAAAAGAATTATTAGAAAAAGAAGGAATTACTTTTAAAGATGATCATCATGTTGATTTAAAAAAACATCAATGGAAAATAAAATAAAAATCTAATATTTGATGAAATTCATCAAATATTAGATTTTTATATACAAAATTATTTTTAATCATATATAATTGTATTGCACCTTTTCTTTTAATTTAGCTTGAACAACTTTATTAAAAAAGGTGCTTTTTTTATACCCTAAATACTTTCCTTATATTCCTTTCCCCATTGTTCCATTACAGAAATCACAGGTCTCATTGATTCTCCTAAATCTGTTAAACTATATTCTACACGTGGTGGTACTTCAGGATAAGCCACACGTTCTACAATTCCATCATCAACCATTGATTTTAAAGACTCCGTCAATACCTTTTGAGAAATATCAGGTAATGATTTCTTTAACTGTCCAAAACATTTTGTCCCCGTTAATAAATCTCTTAAAATCAGCAATTTCCATTTACTTCCTATCAAAGAAACAGTTGTTGCTACAGGACATTCTGGTAAGTTTTCTTTTTTGATCATAGACACATCTCCTCTTTATCTTATTATAAGGAATTTTTTATTTTTATTGTAGCAATATATATATTTCTAGAAAGTTTTGCGATTTCAAACCGCAAAACTTTCTCATTTAACTACCTTTTGCGGTTAGCTTTAATTTTCTATACGCAAATATTTGATAAATATTCACAAATATCCAACCAATACCACAACCTAAAGCCACTGCTACTAAACCTAATTGATGAATAAGTAAATAAGATAAAATAACACGTAATGTATAACATACATCGTTGTTCCTTTAAAAGGGACATCTACTTTACAGATTCCTCGATAGGATCCTACAAAAGCATTTCCTATAAAGCAGAAAATATAGAAAAGACAAACTACAAACATATAATTAGTTAATGGACAATGCAAAGAAATATAATCACTATTCTTTAATAAAGTATCCAATGATACATAATGAATTCCATCATGATCTTCTCTAGGCGTTCTTGTATACACCATAATATCCATATCTAACGCCTGAGCAATTTTTATCACATTTTTTCCTATATGCCCAGCTCCTACCCAATATTAAAAGAAAGCAATTCCTTTTTTTTACGCCTATAATAAATTAATCCTATTAAATCTGCAAGTGCCCATCCAATAGGAACAGACCACCAAATACCAGTAACACCAATCGCTGGAATTGCTGATAAAACATAAGCTAACACAACACGTGTACCTAAAGAAAATATTGTAAGAATGACACTCATACCAGGTTTACCTAAAGCACGATACAAACCATACAACAAAAACAAACAACCAATTCCACAATAAAAGGCACCTTCAATTTTTAAATACTTGACACCTTCCATAATAATTTCTGTTTCTTTTGCATCTATAAAAATAGTCATTAAATTTTTAGCAAAAATACATACAATAGTTGAAATAATTATGCAAAATCCCATAGAAAGACAAACTGCTGATTTTAATCCTGATTGAATACGCATTTTTTCTTTTGCACCATAGTTTTGAGCAATAAAAGTAGAAAATGCATTTCCAAAATCTTGTACTGGCATATATGCAAAAGCATCAATTTTAACAGCCGCAGCAAATGCTGCCATAACCACAGTTCCAAAACTATTTACTAACCCTTGTACCATTAAAATACCTAAATTCATTACTGATTGTTGAATACATGTAAGAACTGAAAATGAGATTACTTTATGAACCCTCTTTAAATGAAAATATTGTAATTTTGTAATTGCTCGTACCTGTATATTTTTTATAAGTGAGTAAATACTGATGCCAATACCTGAAAGATATTGGGAAATCACCGTAGCAATAGCTGCGCCTTCAACTCCTAATTTTAATACAATGACAAAAAATAAATCTAATGCAATATTAAGTATTGCCGAAACAGCTAAAAATATAAGTGGCGTCATTGAATTACCAATAGCTCTTAAATAAGAAGCAAAATAGTTATATAAAAAAATAGCTGGTATTCCTATAAAAATAACAATAAGATAGCCTTTCATATCTCCCCACACTTCATGTGGAACATGTAAAAAAACAGAAAGCTGATTAAGAAAAATATAAGATATTACTGTTAGTATAAACGTGATGAGTGCAATAAAGAAAAATGATGCACATACATCTTCCTGTAATCCTTTTTCATCTTTTTGTCCATATCTAATTGAAAACAACGCTCCACTTCCCATACATAAACCAAGGATTATAGATGTTATAAATGTCATTAAGGTAAACGATGAGCCAACACTTGCTAGAGCATTTTTACCAAGAAATTGACCAACAATCAATGTATCAACAATGTTATAACATTGTTGAAGTAAATCACCTAAAATCATTGGAATTGAAAAAAGAAGCATAGACTTTAAAACTGAACCTTTTGTTAAATCTCTATTCATTTTTTATATTCCTTTCGTAATATTCATCTTACGTTTTGTAAGTATTATAATTAAATATTTATTTTCAGTCAATATCTCTAATTTTTAAAAGATTTACTTATAATAAGGAGCATGATAGTATTAAATAAATGATTAACGGGGGAATGATTATGTATTTAAATGGACTTGATGAATTAGATCAAAAAATAGTTCAATTATTAATAAAAAATGCACGTTTTTCTTACTCTGATATCGGAAAAGAGGTAGGGATTTCTAGAGTTGCTGTAAAAGCTAGAATTCAAGCATTAGAAAAAAAAGGGGTTATTGAAGAATATACGACAATTATCAATCCTCAAAAAATAAGTGGCGCTATATCTTGTTATTTTGAAATTGAAACATTGTCAAATTCGTTTACTGATGTTATAGAAATATTAAACCAAAATAATATTGTTACTCAAATTTATCGTGTTACAGGAAAAAACAAATTACATGTACACGCTGTTGCTGCTTCTAATAGTGAGATGGAGGATTTCTTACATACTACTATTGATACATTACCAGGGGTTATTAGTTGTAGTTGTAATATTATTCTTTCACGTATTAAAGATATTAAAGGATTACGTTTATAGTTATAGATCATCTTTTTTAATAAAAGAGTTATTTGAAAATGAATGAAAATTTAATCTATTAAGTTTTAGAAAGAGTCGTTTAGTAGGTAAAATTCTTTCCAACACCTCCTATTATGTTAATGATTCATGTCATCGTATTGTTAAGCATACTGAAAAACTTATTCCAATGTATGAATAAAAAGGCTGTACAGAAAACAAATGTCATTAAGTTAAGATGATATTGTACAAAAGATAATTCTATTTATGTTATGTTTTGCCCTAAATATTTTGGCTTGTCGTCTTGTTTTTGACGTACTTCAAAAGAACCTGTATCTAGGCTATAAAAATTTGTGATATCTAAAAAAAATTATGTAAGAATAATTTTTGTCAACTTGTTCTATCCTGGAATCAACCGGATGCTGGTTACAGAAGTAAGTCGAATGGCAATGTATTAAAATTAGGTGGATGTAATTGAAGAAAAAATATAATATCATGTGATTACACAATCGAGATTTGAAGGAGGTATGTATTATGAATATAGGATTTGGGTCATGTATAATTTTGGCTATACTATTTGTAATTATAGGTGTGTTATTTGCAATTTTTAAGGAAAAAGCAGCAAAATTTGTTTCAGGATTTAATTCATTTTCTAAAGAAGAACAGTCATTGTATGATAAAGTTCAGATCTCTCGTGATATAAGAAATCAGTGTTTCATATGGACTGTTATAATGTTGTCAGGAGCGTTATTATCCTGCTTTTTAACCCCATATATGGCTATACCGGCCTATATTATTTGGTTAATTCTGTTTTTTAGAAAAGTACACTTTGATAATCATAAAGCGTTTGAAAAATATTTATTAAAATAAATTATTATTCGCAGAAGGCACTTATTTATGAAAAAAGGAATAAACAAATCAATCTTATTTTATGTTGCATCAGTCTTGTTTTTCATAGCATCGCTATTAGCTTTACGAGTAGAAATGAAAATTCTATGACTATAGTGTGGTTATGCCTTGGTTCCTCGTTCCTTTGCTTAGGTTCGACTCACAAGAAAAAGGAAAACAATAAAGAAAACACAGACGATAAATAATTTTCAGTTTTTCGAACTCAAAAATTTAATATTAAATGAAAAGATAGAGTGTATAGAGAAATCTATATGCTCTATTTTTTTCCATTTTTGAAAAAGGGATTGAAAAACTATTGACATTTTGTTACTTGTTCTACAACTTTAACTATATTTTCATTAACCAATGTCATAGACACATCGATAGTTGCATGCCCACACATATTTATTCATCGATTAGCATCCATGTAAATGATACCTATATCCGCTTTTTTTTGAAATTGGTTCTACAAGAAGTGCTCCATCCATATCTTTATGACCTCTAGGTTCACACATGTGTGCTGAACGATATTGGTCATAATTATTTTCTAAATACTCTTTATATTCCATCATACTTTTTGCTGCATACTTAGGAAAGCCTTCAGCAACGATACGTGTAGGCTCTCCTAAAGTATGTGTTTCAATCGTCTTAAAACAAATTGCTTTTTTATTCATCAAAAACACACACTCCATTTGATTCAATTAATTTTTTATAATAATAAAATGAATCTTTTCTTTTTCTTTCTAACGTTCCATTTCCAGTATTATCCAAATCTACATAGATGAATCCGTAACGTTTTTTCATTTCTCCTGTTGAAGAACTTACTAAATCAATAGGTCCCCACCAAGTATAACCAAACAAATCTACTCCATTATCAATTGCACCTAAACCATTTTCTGCAATAAATAATGGAATATGGTAACGTCCATAGATTTCATTTAATACCCAACGTAGTCCATTAGGACAAAAGCCCAACCCCATTCTGATTTTTTTATTAATTAAATTCTATAACCACTTAAAAGCAAAACTCTAACGTTTTGCTTCTATTTTTCCTTCTTTAATTCTTAAAGACACATCACACATCTTTGCTAGAGTAGGTGAATGGGTTACCAAAATAACACATTTATGATGAATATGTGCTAAATCTAAGAAAGTATTCATGATCTCTATTGAATTCTTTTCATCAAGATTACCCGTGGGTTCATCACAAAGAATCAAATCGACTTCTCTTGCAATAGCACGTGCAATTGCAACTCTTTGTTGTTGTCCTCCTGATAATTGTCGAATATCTCTTTTACATTCATCTTTGGAAAGTCCAAGTTGTTCAAGAATAGATAAACAATATTCTTTTTTATCTTTTCTTTTGATTCCCGCAATTTCTAAAGCAGACATAACATTTTCTAAAGCATTCATATAATAAATAAGATTATAAGATTGAAAGACAATTGAAATATCTTCTCGACGATATTTATTCAAACCTATTTCTTGAATATCTTTTCCTTTGAACAAAACTTTTCCATCATCAGGTTTATCTAAACCAGATGCAAGAGAAAGAGTTGTTGTTTTCCCGCTTCCACTCGCACCAACAACTGCATAGATTTTACCTTTTTCAAACAAATAAGAAGCATGATCTAAAATTTGATTTTTTTCTTTGCCATCTTGATAACTATAGCTTACATTTTCTAATTCTAATAACTTTTCCATCTTAACCTTCCTTTCTAGATAAGATTTGTCTAGGTGTAAGTCTTAATACATAGGCTGCAGGTACAGCAATAGAAACAATACAGATTGCTGCTGTAACACCGGCAAGTTGAATGATATTTTCACCTGTAATCGAAACATCTAATTCCTGATTTGATGGTCCTTGCATCATATTTCCTAGGAAATTTTCTTTTGTTTGAGTATTGTTTTTTTGTTGATTACTATCTGATTGATTTTGATTTTCATTTGGTTGATCTCCTTTTTGACCCATTTGCATGACATTTGAAGCAGAACTACTTTCTAACATATTTCCCATATAATGAGATGTTAATTGCCCTGTACCTAAAGAAATCACAAAAGCAACTACTGCAATTAACCCTACTTCAATAAGTTGTTGAGCAATAATTTTAACTTTACTTTGTCCAAGTGATAAAAGAACACCAATTTCATAATATCTATTTCTAATTGTTAGAGCTAAGATTAAACAAAGAATTGCACTACCAGCAATCACTACGATCCATACAAACATCTTTGCAAATGATTGCATACTTTCAAGAGAAGAAGCATTTTGTTGATAAAGACGATTATTGGCATCTAATGCGAACGTATCAAAATCAATATCACTTTTCTTTTTCGCAAGTTCTACAAAAGCTTCTGCGTTTTCTGGATCATCTAAATAATAAATTGCTGATGTAATATTTTCACTACTTCCAGTAAGTGTTTGTCCAATTGATAAATCAGTATAAATTGTGTTTACTGGATTATTGAAATGAGCACTACCAATTTCATTTGTTGATTGAATTTCATAAATACCTACAATTGTAAGTTCTTGAGTAATTGTTTCATCATTAACCGTTGTTGTAATAGTAAAAGTATCACCAACACTTAAATCATTATCACTTGCAAGATTGGTTTCAATAACACAATTATTTGTATTTTGATCTTTTGTTGTAAGTAAACGCCCTTTTGTAAGTTTATAATTGTTATTGGTAAAAGAATCTAAATACTTCATTGTGGTGTTGGCACTGATTGTAAAATCAACTTGATTTGAAGCTTGTTCTGGTTGATTATTACTATTATCTGATGCAGTTTCTACCGCTGAAATAGAATTACTGTTAGCTGATGTAGATATTTGATAATTATAATTTTTTACATACTTTAAATCTTTTAAACTATCTGCCATGGTTGTTGTTAATGATGTCTCATTACTTACGGCTTCACTAGGTTTTCTGTTTTTCATCATATTTCTAAAATCAACAGAAAGAGTTACATCGTTTCCTAAACTACTACGAATTTGATCCATTGATTTTTTTGTTGCTGATTGAATAGATAAACCAGCAATAACGAGATTTGTAATTACAACAATAATTACAAATAATAAAATCGTTTTTCCTATATTTTTCTTTAAACTTAATAGTGCATTTTTTATCATACATTTCTACCTCCGACTTTAATATACCGAGATACTTTAACAATAAAATGGAATAATTATGTTAAAAAAAGTGTTTCATCATTGCAACTCTTTTATTAAAAAGTTATCCTTATAAAGGAAAGAAGGAAAATTATGAAATTAGAGGAATTGGCTATTGGAAAAAGTGCTGTTATTCTCTCTGTTGGCGGAGAAGGAGCTTTAAGACAACACTTTTTAGATATGGGATTAATTCAAGGTACAGAGGTTACCATGGTAAAGTATGCACCGATGGGTGATCCTATGGAAATTAAAATACATGATTATGAGCTTACTTTAAGGAAAGAAGATGCTCATAAAATTGAAATTAAAGAAATAACTAAAAAAACAGAAAATAAAAATGATTCATTCATTTTTCAATATAAAGATCACCCTGGCTATGGTGAATCAAGTTATCATAAAATGAATGATCATCAAATCTATCATGAAAGTGATTTACTCACATTTGCTTTAGTAGGAAATCAAAACTGTGGTAAAACCACACTATTCAATCAACTTACAGGTTCAAATCAACATGTTGGTAACTTTCCTGGAGTTACTGTTGATTGTAAAGATGGAAGAATTAAAGGGTATCAAAATACTCTGATTACTGATTTACCAGGTATTTATTCTATGTCACCTTATAGTAGTGAAGAAATCGTCACAAGAAACTTCTTATTAAGAGAAAGACCTAAAGCTATTATTAATATTGTAGATGCTACAAACATTGAAAGAAATCTTTATCTTACAATGCAACTTCTAGAACTTAATATGCCAATGGTTGTCGCTTTAAATATGATGGATGAAATGTTAGGTAATGGAGGAACTGTATTAATCAATGATTTAGAAGAATATCTCGGTGTTCCAGTTATTCCTATTTCAGCTGCTAAAGGGGAAGGTATTGATGAACTCGTCAGCCATGTTTTACATGTTGCTTATTATCAAGAAAGACCTCAATTTTATCAACATATAGATAATCAACAAAATAAAGCGATTGATCGTTGTTTAAATGCAATTGAACATTTAATTGAAGATCATGCCTCAAACGCAAAGATTCCATTACGTTTTGCAGCAAGTAAACTTGTTGAAAAAGATGAACTTTTATTAGAACAACTTGATCTGAGTCAAAATGAAAAAGAAACTTTAGAACATATTCGTATTCAATTAGAAGAAGAAAGTAATCTTGATTGTTCTGCTGCTATAGCAAGTAATAGATTTCATTATATTACAGATATTTGTAAACAAACTGTAAAAAAACCACATGAAAGTAAAGAAAGATTAAGAAGTCAAAAAATTGATCAATTCTTAACAGGAAAATATACAGGAATTCCTGCTTTTATTGGAATCATGGGAATTGTTTTCTTTCTAACATTTAATGTTATTGGAGCTTTTTTACAAGGAGTTTTAGAAAGTGGGGTGACTGTTGTCACAAATTATGTTGACACTTTACTCACAAATGCTCAAATTAATGTTGCTTTGCATTCTTTGATTATAGATGGGATTTTTAATGGGGTAGGAACTGTTTTAAGTTTCTTACCAATTATCGTTACTTTATTTTTCTTTTTATCAATTCTAGAAGATAGTGGATATATGGCACGTGTGGCATTTATCATGGATAAACTGCTTAGAAAAATAGGACTTTCTGGACGAAGTATTGTCCCTATGTTGATTGGCTTTGGTTGTACAGTACCTGGCGTTATGGCAAGTCGTACACTTTCTTCAAGAAGAGATCGACAAATGACAATCATTCTAACACCATTTATGTCATGTTCAGCAAAACTTCCAATCTATGCTTTCTTTACCTCCGTCTTTTTCCCAGGTAAGGGCGCATTAGTCATGATTTTCTTATATGTTTTTGGTATTTTGACGGGTATTATTTTTGCTTTGATTTTAAAAGGATCCCTTTTTAAAGGTGAACCTGTTCCTTTTGTCATGGAACTTCCAAACTATCGTATGCCTGGCGCTAAAAACGTCTGTCAATTATTATGGGAAAAAGCTAAAGATTTCTTACAAAGAGCTTTTACAGTTATCTTTGTTGCAACCATTGTTATTTGGTTCTTACAAACTTTTGATTTAAGATTTAATATTGTTACTGAATCAAAAGATAGTATTCTAGCTATTCTTGCTGGTTATATTGCTCCAATCTTTAATCCATTAGGATTTGGTGACTGGCGCATTTCAACAGCCCTTATTTCAGGATTTATGGCAAAGGAAAGTGTTGTTTCGACATTATCTATTCTTTATGGTTCAACCCAATCATTGTTGATGTCACTTACAACACCAGCTGCTTTATCTTTACTTATTTTTTGTTTACTTTATACACCTTGTATTGCTGCTATTGCTGCAATCAAAAGAGAACTTAATGGTAAATGGGCATTGATTGTTGTCTTTGGACAATGCCTTATTGCTTGGCTTGCCTCTTTTGTTGTGTATCATTTGATTTTATTGGTATTTTAGTATTGTAACATCAGTTTTTGCATTGTAACAATTAGATTGTTACAATGCAATTTTTATTGTTACAACAAAAAAACAGATCCAAGGGAAGAGAAAAGATCTGCTTTTTACTATTATCTATTATTATTTTTTAAAAAGGGAAATTGATAATTAAGTTTTGAGTTTAAGTAAGTTCTTGTTCCTCCTTTCGTGTATTATCATAGATAAGTTTTATGAATTTTATTTAACTTTTTCATGTTTCTTTCTTGTTTGTTTTGTCAAAAATTATGGGATAAAAAAATGCAACGTTAAATAACATTGCATTTTTAAATTGCTTTAATATTTTGGTGTTAATTCTACATACATATCTTTGTATTGTTTTGCGCTTTGTTGCCAAGAAACATCTTTATTCATATCACGAACAACCATTTCATCCCAATATTTTCTATTTTCAAAATAAAGTGTTTTAGCACGATTGATTGCATCATAAAGAAGTCCACTTTCATAACGATCAAATGTAAAACCATTACCTGTATTATCAAATAGATTATAAGGTTGAACAGTATCTTTAAGTCCACCCGTTTCTCTTACAATTGGGATAGAACCATATCTCATACTAATAAGTTGTGTAAGTCCACATGGTTCAAATCTTGATGGTACTAGTAAAGCATCACATCCTGCATAAATATTGTGAGCGACATTTTCATTGTAAGCAATATATGCACAGAAGTTTCCTTTATATTTATTTTCATAATAACGGAAAGCATCTTCATACATCGCATCTCCTGTACCTAAAACAACAACTTGTGTATGTTCATCCATAATACTTGGAATAACATCATTGACAAGATCAAGACCTTTTTGATTTGTAAGACGTGAAATAAGTCCAATGACAATTTTATGATCATCAACTTCTAATCCTAATGATTCTTGAAGTGCTTTTTTATTTACTTTTTTATTCTTGATAACAGATTGACTATCATATTGAGCAGCTAAAAGTTTATCTGTTGCTGGGTTCCAAATATCCGTATCAATACCATTAACAATTCCTAAAATCTTACTACTATGATATCTTAAATGTTCTTCAAGACCTTCACCATATTCTTCTGTTTGAATTTCTCCAGCATACGTATTACTTACGGTTGTAACTACATTACTATAAGTAATACCACCTTTTAACATATTCGCATCTAACCAATTTTGTGTCATACAATCTTTATTGAAGACATAATCAGGAAGATCAGACCAATATTGAATTGTTTTTCGATCATAGATACCTTGGAATCTTAAGTTATGAATTGTAAGAACAGAACCTGCACGTCCTACATTTGTATCTTTAAAGATTGTTCTTAAATAAAGAGGAACTAAAGCTGCTTGCCAATCATGACAATGTACAATATCAGGTGTCCAATTTAAATAATTAAGTGCTGCAAGAGCTGCTTTACTAAAATAACAGAACTTAGGAATATCATCGATAAGATTAGTATATGGATTACCCCATGAGAAGAATTCATCATTATCGATAAAATCATAAACAACACCATCTTCTTGATATTCCATAATACCTACATAATATTGTTTTCCATCTGCACATAGATCCATATAAAATGATCCTTTATATTCCATCTTTTCTTGGAACTTTTGAGGAATACATTTATATCTAGGAATAATAACTTTAACATCCATATTTAATTTAGCTAAACTCTTTGGAAGAGCTGACATAACATCCCCTAATCCACCCGTTTTTACAAATGGATAACATTCTGAACCAATAAAAGCAACACTTCTACGAGGTCCTAAATCAATTGGTTGAGATTTTTCAACAGGAACTTCTTGAATAACTTCTGTTGGTTTAGCCTCAACAGGTGTTTCACTTTTTACAGATTTTGGTTTAGCAGTAGTTGTTTTTTTACTTGTAGCTGTTGTTGATTTAGCAGTTGTTGTCTTTTTAGTAGTTGCTTTCTTAGTAGAAGCTGTTTTTTTAGTTGATGTTGTTTTGGCAGCAACTTTTTCAGTTGTTGTTTCTGATTTTGCAGTAGCTGCCTTTTTACTTGTAGCTGTTGTTGATTTAGCAGCTGTAGCCTTTTTAGTAGTTGCTTTCTTAGCAGGCGCTGTTTTTACAGCTGGTGCTGATTCAGCAGCAACAACTTTTTCACTTGTTTCTTTTGGTTCAACAGTAGTAGTTTTTTTAGGCACTTCTACTGGTTTAACATCAGTTGTCTTTTCACTTGTGATTGGTGTTGATTCAACAACCGTATTGGCCTTTACACCTGATGTTCTTTTTTTATTCGTTCTTGTTGTTCTTTTTTTACTTTTTTGAACTGTTTTTTTACTCATAATTTTTTCTCCCATCTTGAAAATAATATCATGTTTAAAACTCTAACTTCATCATTTTCTCTTATTAACATTTCCTATTATAGTCATTAGAATTTGCAATTTTTGTATCTTTTTAATATTTTATACATACAAAAATTCTTTCATTTTAATTTACTTTCATATTCAAAATGTTCTTTTAATTATTGTATCATAATCAATGAATGTTGTTTATATATTCTGCACAAAAAACAGATTCAAAAGGGAGGGGGAGAATCTGTTTTTTAATCTATTATTATCTTTTTTTAAAAAGGGAAATTTATGATTAAGTTTTGTTTAAGTAAGTTCTTGTTCCTCCTTTCGTCTATTATCATAAAGAAGAAATATGAACTTTATTTTACTTTTTCATGTTTCTTTTTTGGTTGTTTTGTCGAAAATTATGTGATTAATAAGAAGTTTTTTACAAACTTCTTATTATGTCTAAAATATCTTCTCCATACCAATCACATTTCTTTGGTCCAAATCCTTTTATCGAAAGGAGTTCTTCTATTGTTGTTGGTTTATAAGCAACGATTTCATTTAAAGTAATATCATTAAATATATAATAAGGTGGTAAATTCTTTTCTTGCGCTTTATTCATACGATATTTTTTTAATGATTCAATTAAATGATCATCATTATTAATTGCTATACTTTCAAATGTATTTTCTTCTTGAATTGGTGGTATTTCTTGTTTTTGATGATAAGATAAAAGTCCATCAGCCATAGCAATCATATCTTTTTGATTTCTAAAAGCACTTTGTTCATGCTTCTTTATATAATCTATCAGTTGGTCTGCTTTAATAACTTTTTCTTTTATTTCTTTAGGAGCATAACGACTTTTTAAGATAGACTTTGGATTAGCAAGGACAACAAGTGATTTAAAACCACTTGAAAAGGTCTTATTATAAAGAAATTTCATTACTGATCCTTTATCCTTTTCACGTAACATTTTATATAACTCTAAATGTCTTTGATTTTGTGTTATGGGTGAATAAATACCTTCTTTAATTATTTTCTCATTATAATTATACTCTCTTGTAAAATTTCCCATAGAATCTATCATGATTGTCCCTATAAGATTTTTACATTCTATAAAATAAACCATCGATGGCGTAATAATTATATAATCAATTTGCGCACTCAAATCATGATCTACCATATAAATATCATGTAAAACATACATTGGAAAATGACTATTCTTTAATTCAAATAGAACATTCTCTTCTCCTTCAATACCATACTGAATAAATCTTGCTTTCTTTTCTAATTCTTTACTTGTATGTGTTTTTAAATATTCTTGTATTTGATTTAGTTCATTTATTGCCTTATTACTCCCTTTATAAATAACAGGTTCTTTTAATTTATCTTTAAATAACATAGATTTGTACCTCTCTCTATCTACCTTATAATTTTCATTATATAGAAACAACAAAAAACAGATTCAAAAGGGAGGGGGAGAATCTGTTTTTTAATCTATTATTATCTTTTTTTAAAAAGAGAAATTTATGATTAAGTTTTGTTTAAGTAAGTTTTATATCCTCCTTTCGTGTATTATCATAAAGAAGTTATATGAACTTTATTTAACTTTTTGATGTTTCTTTTTTGGTTGTTTTGTCGAAAATTATGTGATAGGATTTTGCATAATGGGAGGGATACGATGAATAAAACACAAGATTTTACAAAAGGAGTTATTTGGAAACAATTACTTTTTTTCTTTTTTCCAATATTGATTGGAAGCTTTTTTCAACAACTATATAATACCGTTGATACCATTATTGTCGGTCAAGCTTGTGGGACAAATGCTCTTGCTGCTGTTGGTTCAACAGGGAATTTGACAAACTTAGTTGTTAACTTCTATGTTGGTTTATCAACTGGAGCTTCTGTTGTTATTGCTCAATATTATGGAGCTCATAATAAAGGTAAGATTCATCAAGCGGTTCATACTTCATATATGCTTGCTATTGTTAGTGGAATTATCATGATGCTTTTTGGTTTATTCTTTTCTTATCAATGTTTAGATGCGATAGGTGTCCCTCATGATATTTTAAATGATGCCAGTCTTTATATGAAACTTTACTTTTTAGGGATGATTCCTGGAGCTATTTATAATATTGGTTCAGGAATTTTAAGAGCTGTAGGAGATAGTAAAAGACCTCTTTATTATTTAATTATTTGTAGTATTGTTAATGTTGTTTTTGACTTTGTTTTTGTTGTTATTTTACATAAAGGTATTGCTGGGGCAGCGATTGCAACATTTATTGCCCAAACAGTATGTGCTATTTTAGTCACACTTCAATTGATATTTTCTAAAGATGTTTATCAACTTACATTATCAAAAATTAAATTTCATTTACCTGTATTAAAGAAAATTGTTAAAATTGGTGCTCCTGCTGGAATTCAATCAACAATGTATAGTATCGCTAATATCGTCTTACAAACACACATTAATTCTTTTGGAACACAAACGATTGCTTCATGGTCAGTCTATATTAAAATCGATGCTTTATTTTGGATGGTCATGGCTGCTATTGGAGCCGCCATTACAACTTTTGTAGGACAAAACTATGGTGCTCATCTTTATGATCGTATCCAAAAAGGAGCAAGAACCGCTTTAACGATTGCCTTAACAATAGCAGTTTCTTTAAGTGTGATCTTATGTTTTGGGGGAAGTTATATTACAAAACTCTTTTCATCTGATCCAGCCATCGTTAATCAATGTCAAAGTTTAATACTCTTTTTAATGCCTTTCTATTTTTCATACTGTTGTGTAGAAATCTTTTCAGGGACAATGAGAGGGTGTGGGGAATCATTAAAACCAATGCTTTTAGTCTGTCTTGGAATTTGTGTTTTACGTGTAGCTTGGGTTACTTTCATTTCACCACACTATCCAACATTAAAGGGAGTTGTTATATCTTATCCAATTACTTGGTTTACGACATCATTCTTATTTATTGTTTATTACAAACAATTTAAAAAACATCATTTTGGAGCATAGTTATGCGACGAACAGAACGAGAAATTACAGATTTAAATAAAAGAAATCATTGAAAATAATCAATGTTGCCGTTTAGGTTTTATAGATCAAGGCAGTGTTTATATCTTTCCTTTAAATTATGGTTATCTTTATAATAATAAACATATCTTTTATTTGTGTATGTATCCGTTAAATTAGATAATGATTAAATTTTTTTGAAAATGAAAAAGAGATTTCTAATATTGACTGCTTCAATAATAAATGAAATCTCTTTATTTTTTATATTATAAATCTACACCATAATCACTTACAACAACTTGTCCTGTAAGTGGTGCTGCATCATCACTTGCAAGGAAAAGTGCTACTTTAGCAACATCTAAAGGACTACAAGGTTGAAGCGTTAAATCACTATGAGCAGACATAGCACCCATCATTTTCATATCCATGGTATCAGGTGTTAATCCTGCTGCCATATCTGTTGTAATACTTCCTGGACAGATAACATTACATCTAATTTTTTCTTTAGCAAAACGCATAGCAGCATGTTTTGTTACCCCAATAATTGCTGCTTTAGTAGATACATAAACAGCACCACCTGCTCCATATTGACCAGCAACACTTGAGATATTAACGATAGAAGCTCCACTTTTCATCACTTTTAAAGCTTCTGACATACAATACATTGTTCCTTTTTGATTAATATCAATAACTCTATTTAAATCATCATAATCAATTTGATCAATGGCATTTAATCCTTTATCTAAAACACCTGCATTATTAATTAAAATATCTAATTGACCAAAAGTTTCAACTGTTTTACTTACTAAGTTTTTAACATCATCCACTTTAGAAATATCAGTAGGAACACATAAAACAGTTCCTCCTGCTGCTTCAATTTCTTTTGCTGCTTCTTCCAAGACTTGTTGACGTCTTGCTGAAATAACAACTTTTGCTCCTTCACTCGCAAACAGTTTCGCAATTTCTTTACCAACGCCGGCATTCCCTCCTGTAATAATTGCCACTTTATTATCCAATTTTCCCATAAAAAATCCTCCTAGATATATAGTAACACATGTAAGCGCTTAACTCCATCTTTTTCATATCTCAAAATTGTATATGAGTTTACCATATTTTTACACACTACTCACACTCTTATATGTTAAAGAATGGATACTATATAGGTGTCAAGAGGAGATAGACATGAAAAAGAAATTATCCGTTATAATCAGTGTAATTTGTATTATCGTTTCCTTAGGTTCGATTTCAGGAACTCTGTATTATGCTAAAAACCATAATACTTCATCTATGATGCAACAAGCAGGAGGAACACCTCCTTCAATGCCTAATAAAGGAGAAAATAGTCAAAATAATGAGTCTAATCAACAAGATTCATCTCAAAACAACCAAAGTAGCAATGATTAATCAAATTCACAAAACCAAGATTTAAATGATCAAACAAATGAAAATTCTACTGGACAAGCACCTAATAATCAACAAGATTCCCCAGGACAAAATCAACAAAACAACAATCAACCTGACCAAATGAATCAAGAAATGACTTCATCAAGTCAATCATTAACTGCTCTACAAATTGTCATTATTAGTATCAGTGTTTTAGTTTTTATGCTTGCAATAACTTATTTAATTATGAGTAAATTTGGAAGTAAAACACTTGTTGAAACATTTTATGGAGCTAAACCAACTGCAATCTATGCTGTTATTAATGTTGTAGGAACAATTTTACTTGTTTGTGCTCTTGTGTTATCAAGCAATGCTTTATTATCATCTATTTGATGTATTTCTATTCCTTCTATAATTAAATCAATTGATTCATAAAGTCTTTGAATACCACCTATTAAAAAATCATTATAAATAGCATCAATTTCATTAAATTGATTCGTAAGTGAAATCAAAGTATTTTCTTTAGATGACCATAATGCTTTAAAATCTTTTTCATTTTGTGTGTGTATTGCTCTAGCATAGTTATAGACAAGTTGTTTAATTTCTTCCATAATATCTCTCCTTTTTGATGTTAAACATCATTACTCTTAATAAAATTTCTTAGTGGGTATTTTTTTATCAAAATTTTAAAAAGATAATAAAGACAACAAAAGAACACTATGAAAAATAAAGTAAATGGAAAGGGATCCTCTCCAGCAAATATAAAAAATGAACGTATTGAATCAAAGTGATACCTATTAGACAATATGATTGATCCAATAAAGAAATTAGAAAAAAATACTAAAAAATAGACTTCATCTTTACTCAACAATCTTTTCTCTTCCATATGCTTTTCCTCCCTTGAATTTAGTTATATATAAATATTATACAGTATCTTACCCATTAAAGATATCTATAATCTAACTCATCTATACAAATGTACATATAGATTATTTTATGATACACTAAATGCGAAAAATTGTGTTTTTAAAGTATAAAATTCTATACTTTTTTATAAATGAAAGGGAAGAAAATGAAAAAGAAAATTTTTGGGGTTTTACAAAGAATAGGACGTAGTTTTATGTTACCTATTGCTGTACTACCAATTGCGGGAATGTTTTTAGGCGTTGGGAGTTCTCTTACTAACGAAGCAACGATTGCTTCTCTTGGTTTAGAGAGTATTTTAGGTACAGGAACAACTTTAAATCATATATTGATTTTATTAATGTCTGTAGGGCAAACAATTTTTGATAATCTGCCTTTGATTTTTGCAGCATCTGTTGCTTTAGGAATGGCAAAGAAATCAAAAGAAGTAGCAGTGTTATCTTCTATAATTGCTTTTTTTGTAATGCATTCAACAATTCATAGTTTGCTTATTTTTGATGGAGTTATTAAAGGAAATGAGATTGTTAAAAAAGTTGTTGAAGGAACCCTTACAAATGTATGTGGGCAAGTATCCTTACAAATGGGGGTATTTGGAGGAATTATTGTTGGTTTAGGTGTGAGTTATTTACATAATCGCTTTTATCAAATTCAGTTACCTGATTTTTTATCTTTCTTTGAAGGAGAAAGATTTATTCCTATTATTTCTACCATTGTTTATATTTTGGTAGGATTTTTGATGTTTTATATTTGGCCTACTTTCCAAGATGGAATTTTTAAATTTGGACAATGGATTGCTAGTAGTGGCTATGGGGGAACTTTTGTTTATGGAATTGTTAAAAGAGCCCTTGTTCCTTTTGGCTTACATCATGTTTTCTATATGCCTTTTTATCAAACTGCTATTGGTGGTACTTTGGAAGTCAATGGGGTTTTAATTGATGGTGCCCAAAATATCTTCTTTGCTCAACTTGCTGATCCAAATTTAAAGCACTTTAGTGTTGAAGCAACTAAGTATTTCTCTGGTGAATATATGATTATGATGTTTGGTTTACCAGGAGCAGCTTTAGCGATGTATCGCAGTGCTAAAGCTGAATCAAAAAAAGTTATAAGAAGTCTTTTTTTATCAGCAGCCCTTACGAGTATGCTTACAGGAATTACAGAACCCATTGAATTTGCTTTTATTTTTGTGGCTCCTATGTTATTTGTCGTTGATGTTTTTTTAGCGGGTACAGCTTTTGTTTTAGCTCATGTTTTAAAGGTGACGATTGGGTTTACTTTTTCTTGTGGTTTAATAGATTTTCTTGTTTTTGGTGTATTACAAGGTAATAGTAAAACTCATTGGGTTTTTATTATTGTTGGTGGAGTTATGTATTTCTTCTTATATTATTTTTCATTCCGTTTTTTAATTAAGAAATTTGATTTAAAAACACCAGGAAGAGAAGATGATAATAAATTAACGATTTTTAATAAAAAGAAAATGGATTACTCTTTTGACCAATCATTACTTGATCCTCAAGTACAAATGATTATTAAAGGACTAGGTGGAAGATATAACTTTAGTGATCTTGATTGTTGTATTACACGATTACGTGCTTCTTTACAAGATCCAAGTCTTGTAAGCGAAGGTTCTTTAAAACAAGCAGGGGCAGCTGCTGTTTTATTACAGGGCAATGCTATTCAAATCATCTTTGGGCCAAAAGCTTCTTCTTTAAAAACAAAGATTGATGATTATTTAAATAATGTTCCTGCTTCTTATGATGAAGAAAAAACAATTGTGTATCATACAACAGATGTAGAAATAGGAAATATCGTTGATGGTGAGGTTTTACCTATTGAAGATTGTTGTGATGATATCTTTGCTCATAAGTTATTAGGAGATGGTATCATGATTCGACCAATACATGGTTTGGTTGTTGCTCCTTGTGATGGAACGATTTCTATGATTTATCCTACAAAACATGCTTTAGGGATTGAATTAGAAAATGGTGTGGAAATATTGATTCATTTTGGTATTAATACTGTAAAATTAAATGGACAAGGGTTTGAACTTCTTGTTAAAATGAATCAGAAGGTTAAAAAAGGAGATCTGTTATGGAATGCAGATTTGAATTATATTAAAGAAAATGCCATCGATGATTGTCTTTTAATGATTATCACTAAAGGTCAAGGACCTTTAGAAAAGAACTATGGTCATAAAAAAAGTGGAGAAACAATTTTAAAAATAAAGAGGTGAACATAATGTATCAAGTCTTAAAAGTATTAAATAATAATACCATTCTAGCTAAAGAAGATGATAATGAAATAATAGTTATGGCAAAAGGAATTGGTTTTGGTAAAAAAGTAAATGAACATTTTGAAATTCCACCTCACGCCAAGAAATACATGATGCAAAAGAACTATCAAGCTAAAGATAAACAAAAGAAAGTCATTGACTATATCAATCCTGTTTATCTTGAAATCGCAGCTGAAATCATTAAAGAAGCAACAAATAAATTTGAACAAGTCAATCATGATATTTTAATTCCACTGGCTGATCATATTTATTTTGCGATTAAACGTATGGATGAAAACATCATGCCTACAAATCCCTTTACTTATGATATTAGACTTTTATTCCCCGATGAATATGAAGTTGCTTTAAAATCAAAAGAAATCATAAAAAGCTTTATCAATAAAGAAATCAATAATGATGAAGTAGGTTTTATTACTCTACATATTCACTCAGCAATTTCTTCTAATAAAGTAGGGGAATCTATGGAAGCAGCACGTGTTGTTCATGAAAGTATTATTAAATTACAAACCGATTTAAATATGAAAATTGATGTTGAATCAATTTCTTATGCCCGTTTAATGAATCATATTAAATTCCTAATCATTCGTTTAAATACTAATGAACAATTGCAAATGGATATTAGTGAATTTACCAAAAATAAATTTCCTTTTGCTTATGAACAAGCAATAAGAATGTGTAATGCTTTATCAAAAGTATTAAATAAAGAATTGCCTGAATCAGAAGTAGGATACTTAGCTTTACATCTAGAAAGAATTTTATCTAGTGCTTTTCAAAATTAGAGGGGAGGAACACCACGCAAGCATATCAATTTAAAAAAATCTATTCACAAATGGCAAAAGAATTTGGAAAAATGATTAAAGGAACAGAAGAACAATATACAATGTTATTATTTGTGATGGAAGGTAATGCCTTAAAAATACATCGTCAGTTTTCTAGTTCAAATAGTCGTAGACTAAAAGAAGCCATTGCTCTTGTATTATTTGATATCAGAGAAAACTATACTGGTGAAAAATATGATACAAGTGATTTTAGAAACGAAGATAATGAACGTTTAGAAAAAACATTACTGATGGCTTTTGATCCTTTGACTAATGATGATGTTATAGAAGTCTTAAAAAATGAATTATCTGTTGCTAATCTAACATCTGATATTTTAAAAAATTATTATAAATATCCTGTCATGTGTTTATTAAGAATTAAAAATTCTATTGATTTTTGGGAAAAACATGGTGGAGCTAACGGCTACTTTCAGTTTATTGAAAAGAATCTAGGAAGTAATATTACAGATAATAAAATAAACTTTACTGTAATGGGAGTTGAATAGTCTTAAAAGGAGGAAACTCCTTTTTTATTTATATGTTGTCATTTAAATTCGTATAGTTGTCAAAAAAATCAAAAACTTGACAAATTTTTGTATATAAGCAAGCAATAAAAATGTGTAATACTTTATCAAATAATTTTCAAAATTAATAATATACGTTTCCAGATTAGAACGAAATACAAGACTATATTGTTGTTATGGCTAAATATAAAGGACACGAAGAGGAAGAAGAATATATTGATTTAGTTCCTATTTTAGAAAATTTATATTTCGATGTCGAAGAATTTTTAAAACCTATTCAGAAAGTGAGGATAGCATATGTGTAATATTTTAGAAATCGCAGATAAAGCAGATGTTATTATTAATGGTTATGCATTTACAAAAAATGGTAAATATATAAAAATTCTTAATTTAAATCATAGTGATAGGACGGCTGTGTTGAACGAAACGGAGCTGTTTTTCTTTTTTTGTTTATAAAAAATAAAAGATATTAAATATTTAATTTACTACCCCATTTATAACGAAAGATACATGATATACATATTACTATAACTTCCATCTTTTAACATAAAACCATTAGGTATCATGCCTATTTCTTTAAACCTAACTTTCTTATAAATATGTCTTGCCGCATAATTACTTTCTACAACTGCGTTAAATTGTATTCCTTTAAATCCTAATTCTTTAGCCATTTCTATTGAGTGCTTTACTAAAAATTCACCTAAATATTTACCCCTATCTTTAGACATGGGGAGTGTCAAAAAAGAGTACTGATTATCTTATTGAATCTACTTTTAATATTAATGAGATTGCTCATAAAGTGGGATTTTTAGATGTAAATCATTTTATTCATTCTTTTAAAAAAAGATATGGAAAATCTCCTAAAAGATATCAATTAGAATATTTAAAAATAAATCAAAAGATCTAAAAATACGACTTGTTTTGATCAGAATAAAACACTAGTTTAAAAGATTTTTATAGAAATTTTAAAAAAATGATTGACGCTTTCATTTGTTTGATGTTAGTATATCACTGTAATTAAATTGAATATTCAATAGTGTGTAACTTTAAGTAGGCATTAACTATTTTAAAAGAAAGCAATGGGTGCATTGTATCTTCTTTTAAATAGTTGGCCTACTTTTTTTGTTATTCAATGTTAATTAAAGAGAGGGAGGAAAAATATGGTAGGAATTATTCTTGCAAGTCATGGTGAATTCGCTAATGGAATTTTACAATCTGGTTCTATGATTTTCGGTGAACAAAAAGATGTAAAAGCTGTGACTTTACAACCAAGTGAAGGTCCTGATGATTTAAGAGCAAAAATGGAAGAAGCTATTTCCACTTTTGAAAATCAAGACGAAGTTCTTTTCTTAGTTGATTTATGGAGTGGAACTCCATTTAATCAAGCTAACTTATTACTTAACGGTCATGAAGATCATTGGGCAATCGTTACTGGGTTAAATTTACCAATGCTTATTGAAGCATATGCAATGCGTATGTCTACTGACAGCGCACATGAAATCGCAACTCATATCTGTGAAGTTGCTAGAGACGGAGTTAACATTCGTCCAGAAGAATTAGAACCTAAAAAGGAAGAAGCAGTAAAAGCTGAAAAACCAGCACCTGCTGGGGCTATTCCTGAAGGAACTGTTCTTGGAGATGGACATATTAAATATGTCTTAGCTCGTGTTGATACACGTTTATTACATGGTCAAGTAGCTACTACTTGGACAAAATCAACTCAACCAACACGTATCATTGTTGTATCTGATGCAGTATCTCAAGATGCATTACGTAAACAAATGATTGAACAAGCTGCACCACCAGGTGTTAAAGCAAATGTTGTACCAGTCAAAAAGATGATTGAAGTCGCTAAAGATCCTCGTTTTGGTGCTACTAAAGCTTTATTGTTATTTGAAACTCCTCAAGATGCTTTAAGAGCTATTGAAGGTGGAGTTGATATTAAAGAATTAAATATTGGTTCTATGGCTCACTCTGTTGGTAAAGTGGTTGTTAATAAAGCCATCGCTATGGATCAAAAAGATGTTGAAACTTTAGAAAAATTAAAAGAAATGGGTGTTACTTTCGATGTTCGTAAAGTACCTGCTGATTCTAAAGAAAATATGGACAGTCTTCTTAAAAAAGCAAAGACTGAACTTCAAAATATGAAATAGGGGGAAAATTTAATGTCTGCAATTACTATTATGTTAATTATTTTAGTAGCATTATTAGCAGGTATGGAAGGGATTTTAGATGAATTCCAATTCCATCAACCACTAGTAGCGTGTACTTTAATTGGTTTAGTTTCAGGACATCTAAGTGAAGGTATTATCTTAGGTGGTTCTTTACAAATGATTGCCTTAGGATGGGCAAACGTTGGTGCTGCTGTTGCTCCAGATGCTGCTTTAGCTTCTGTTGCTTCTGCAATTATCATGGTTTTAGGTTTAAATGGTGGTACTGTTAATACACAAACAGCTATCTCTACTTCAATTGCTGTTGCAATTCCTTTATCAGTAGCTGGTTTATTCTTAACTATGATTTGTCGTACAATCGCTATCCCATTAGTTCACTTAATGGATGGTGCTGCTGAAAAAGGAGATTTCCGTAAAATTGAAATCTATCAAATTTTAGGTATCTTATTACAAGGTGTCAGAATCGCAGTTCCTGCTGCTGCACTATGTATCGTTCCTGCTGAAGCAGTAACTAGTGTTTTAAATCAAATGCCTGCTTGGTTATCAGGTGGTATGACTGTTGGTGGTGGAATGGTTGCCGCTGTAGGTTATGCAATGGTTATTAATATGATGTCAACTAAAGAAACTTGGCCATTCTTTGCTATCGGTTTCGTATTAGCTGCATTAAGTGAATTAACATTAATCGCTTTAGGTGCTTTAGGTGTTGCTATTGCTTTAATTTACTTAGGATTAAAAGAAAACGGTGGTTCTGGTAATGGTGGTTCTACTGGTTCTGGTGATCCATTAGGTGATATTTTAAATGACTATTAATCTTGAAGGAGGAAAGAAATATGGCAGAAAAAATTCAATTAACTAAAAAAGATCGTTTATCAGTTGCTTGGCGTCATCAGTTCCTTCAAGGATCATGGAACTATGAACGTATGCAAAATGGTGGTTGGTGTTATTCAATTATCCCAGCTATCAAAAAATTATACAAAGATCCACAAGATAGAGCAGATGCTTTAAAAAGACATCTAGAATTCTATAATACACATCCTTATGTTTCAGCTCCAGTTATGGGTGTTACATTAGCCTTAGAAGAAGAAAGAGCTAATGGTGCTGAAATCAATAATCAAGCTATTCAAGGGGTTAAAGTTGGTATGATGGGACCTCTTGCAGGGGTTGGAGATCCAGTATTCTGGTTCACTTTAAGACCAATCTTAGGTGCTTTAGGTGCTTCTCTTGCTTTAGGTGGAAGTATTGTTGGCCCATTATTATTCTTCTTTGCTTGGAATATTATCCGTATGGCATTTATTTGGTATACTCAAGAATTTGGATATAAAGTTGGTACTTCTATCGCACAAGATTTATCTGGTGGTTTATTAGGTAAAATTACTCAAGGTGCTTCTATTTTAGGTATGTTCATTATCGGTTCTTTAGTTCAACGTTGGGTAAGTATTTCATTTACTCCTGTTGTTTCTAGAGTTACTCAATCTGAAGGTGCTTATATTGATTGGAGTCAAATCAAAGGTGGAGCTGAAGGTATTAAATCAGCTTTATCTCAATATGCTTCCCTTGGAGCTAATGGATTAGATAAAATTAAAGTTACTACTTTACAACAAAACTTAGATCAATTAATTCCTGGACTTGCAGCATTATTACTTACATTACTTTGCTGCTGGTTATTAAAGAAAAAAGTTTCACCAATCGTTATTATCGTTGCATTATTTATCGTTGGTATCTTAGCTCGTTTAGCTGGAATTATGTAATTTAAAAAGTTCAATATTTATGGAGGGAATATATGGTACAATCATTAAATAAAAAAGTCGATTTAACAATTAACGCTACTTCTTATTTAGGAATGGCAAACTATGGTAAAGTGTTAGTCGGGGATGAAGCTTTTGAATATTACAATGATAAAAACGTCAATGATTATATTCAAATTCCTTGGTCTGAAGTAACAGAAATCATGGCAAGTGTCATGTTTAAAGGAAAATGGATTCCTCGTTTTGCAGTTGTTACGAAAAACAACGGAAACTTTATCTTTTCGACAAGAGATAATAAAAAGACATTAAGAGCTGTTAGAAATTATGTTGATCCAAATAATATAGTTCGTTCTCTTAGTTTCTTTCAAGTAATCTCTCGTGGTTTAAAATCATTATTCAAACGTAAATAAATATTGAGCAAAGGAGCTTCATTGCTCCTTTTTTTTGTTATAATGAAAGAGGTGATAATATGGATCTAAATAGAATACATTATTTCTTTAAAGCTGTTGAATATAAAAACTTTACGCAAGCAGCTAACGCTTGTCATATTGGACAAACAACCATGTCTAAATACATTGCTGTCTTAGAACAAGAACTCCAAACACAGCTATTTATAAGAGAACATAGAACATTAACTCTTACTAAACAAGGAAAACAGTTCTATGAAGGAATGAAAAACATTTATGCTTCTTATCAAACTTTATGTCAAAATATTCAACAAACGAATACTTTACATATAGGCATGAAAACAACAGATTTTACAGACTTTGAAATTCTTGAAAGCTTTGAAAAGAAATACCCACATCTTTCTATTTCTTATTCTTATCTTGAAGAAAATGAATTGATGGAAGGCCTAAAAGCGCATCAACTCGATGCGTTAATTTCTCCAAGCATGCTCTCTTTCTACAAAAACAATCCAATTGAAACAACAACCTTATCTAAAGAAAACGTTTCTCTTGTTTGTTCAAAAGAACTGATCCATAAATATCATACAATAGAAAAGGTCATTCAATCTGTTCCCTATATTACAAAAGCAACAGATCAAAACTATCATCAATTATGTAAAGATGAACTTTATAAAATTTATCATACAACTTTTAATAAAGTAGAATACGTTAAAGAATTTCCTAAACAACTTCTTTTACTTAATCTATCTAGAGGTTTTTCAATCCTTCCTACAAAAGAAGTAGAAAATAGAGATCAGTTCTATTTAGAGGATATTAGTAAATACTTTGCTGATCTTGAAAAAATAAATCTTGTTTATTTAAAACAAAATAAATCAGAGAACTTAAATCTATTATTGCAACATATACATGAAAAAAAGTGCTAGATTAAGCATTTTTTTTCGTTTTATCTTTTAACATTTATCCTATATAATACAAAGCAAGGAGTTGATGTTATGCAAAAAGATTTAACAAAAGGCAGTGCCTTAAAAAATATTATTACTTTCTCATTACCATTTTTACTTGCTAATTTCTTACAAACATTCTATGGCATGGCTGATTTATTTATTGTCGGTCAATACAATGGAGCCGCTTCTTTATCAGGGGTTTCTATTGGAAGTCAGGTCATGCATATGATTACTGTTATGCTTGTAGGAATTGCAATGGGTTCAACGGTCATGATTGGTCGTTATGTTGGTGAAAGAAAAGAAGAAGAAAAAAGGATGACTGTAGGAAATACAATCATTATCTTTATGATTTTATCTCTGATTGTTACTTTGATTTTATTATTCTTTATTAATCCGATTGTTTCTATTATGTCTACACCTGTAGAAGCGATTCAAGAAACAACACTTTATTTAAAAATATGTTTTATTGGAATTCCTTTTATTACTGCTTACAATATTATTAGTTCTATTTTTAGAGGATTAGGGGATTCTAAAAGACCCATGTATTTTGTGGCAGTTGCTTGTTTTTTTAATATTGTGTTAGATTTCATTTTCATTGGTTATTTCAATATGCATGCCGTTGGTGCAGCATTTGGGACAGTGATTTCACAACTTATTAGTGTAATTGTTGCTTTATTTGCAATCATTAAAAGAAAATTGATTGTCATCCATAGATACCATTTGAAATTACATAAAAAAATTATTAAAGATATCTTTAAAATCGGTTTTCCTATTTCTATGCAAGATGGTCTTATTCAAGTATCATTCATTATTATTACGATTATTGCCAATAGCCGTGGTGTTAATATTGCCGCAGCAGTTGGTGTTGTAGAAAAAATCATTAGCTTTTTATTCTTAGTACCATCAAGTATGCTTTCAGCAATCTCTGCTATATGTGCCCAATGTGTAGGAACAAAACAACATCAACGTGCTCGCCAAACATTACGTTATGGAATGATGATTGCTTTAGGATTTGGAATTTTCTTTGCGATTACTTGTCAATTTATTTCCAAGGAAATTCTTTCGCTATTTACAAGTGAAGCTATCGTTATTATGTATGGAAGTCAGTATTTAAAAGGATATGTTTTAGATTGTATGTTTGCTTCTATTCATTTTTGTTTTAGTGGATTCTTTACTGCTTATGGTTATTCCATTATTTCCTTTATTCATAATGTAATTTCCATAGTCCTTATAAGAGTTCCAGGAGCTTATATTACTTCTAAACTTTTCCCTGAAACATTACTACCAATGGGACTTACACCCGCTCTAGGTTCTATTTTATCTGCCCTTATTTGTATAACTGTCTTTATTGTTATGAAGAAAAAGAATAAATTTGATTTTCAAAAAACGTCATCCAAGTGATGACGTTTTTACTTAAACTTAATTGAAAGAATACATGTATAATCATTCTTTATCTTTTTGTTTGTTTCTAACTCTTTTATAGGAAGAGATGTGACATGATTTTTTCCATAAGATAATGCCACTAACATTTGTTTTTTACTATATTTAATAGCTGTTTTTTCTTCAATTTTATCATAATCCCAAACATCATAGTTACTAATGTTTTCTAAAAATGAAATACCTTCAGCTATATAATACCCATCTTCAAAAGCATCTATAATCTTCAAAGTAGGTGCTTCTCGATCTATTACTAAAGCAATATTTCCGGTATTTGTTCCTTTTGAAGGATTATTATAAAATGTACAGATTTCTTTATCAGATATCTTTTTACCTTTTTGATATTGGGTTAAATACATAGTTAATGAATCAAAATCTTTTTTTGAATTATAATGAAATAACAAAATATCACCTGGATGATTAGAAAGCATATTTGCTGTTTGCATTTCTGTGCTTTTTTCTAAATAAGGTTCTATATAGTTTTGTGGTTGTGTTAATTTTTTGTAGATAAATATGCTTGTAATAAATATGAAAACAACAAGCATAACTATTAATAATTTTATAATTTTCTTTAGATACTTTTGTTTGTTTTTATTATCTTTTGTAATCTGAATAATATTTTCTTCTGCTTTTTGTTCAATTGTTTCTTTAGGTATATCTTCTCCAGCAAGAAATTCATTAATACTTATATCTAGTATCTTACATAATTCAAGATAGACTGTTACATCTGGTAAACAAATGCCTCTTTCCCATTTAGATACAGATTTATCAGACATATTTAATTTTTCTGCAAGTTGTTTTTGGGTCAAACCTAATGATTTTCTTTTAACTGCTATATATTTACCAATTTTAATAAGATCCATATAACCACCTTCCTTATCAAATCATATCATTTTAAATAGAAAACAACACCTCTTATAAGTAGAATTAGTTTTTATATTATGAAAAAACAAACAAATAAAAAACAATTTAGCTATAATAAAATCAAGGAAATAAGATAAAAAAGGAGAACATAATATGAAACAATTTCCAGAAGGATTTTTATGGGGTGGAGCTACTGCCGCTAACCAATATGAAGGTGGTTGGAAAGAAGGCGGAAAAGGAGTAAGTTGTAGTGATGTACAATTATTTACTGATCCTAAATCTATGAAAGATTTATTAAATACTCATGGGTTATGTGATATTTCTGATGAAATGATTGAAAAAGCTTTAAGTACTGATGATGAAGTTTACTATCCAAAACGTCATGGGATTGATTTTTATCATCATTATAAAGAAGATATTGCTTTACTTGCAGGAATGGGATTTAAGGTTTATAGAATGTCTATTGCTTGGTCTCGTATTTTCCCTAGAGGGGATGAATTAGAACCTAATGAAGAAGGTTTAAAATTCTATGATGCTGTTTTTGATGAATGTTTAAAATATGGAATGCAACCTTTAGTTACAATGTCTCATTATGAACCACCTCTTGCATTTTGTATGGATTATAATGGTTGGTATGATCGTCGTTCCATTGAATTCTTTACACGTTATGTGGATGTTATTACTAAAAGATATAAAGATAAAGTTAAATTATGGCTTACATTTAATGAAATTGATTCAATTATTAGACATCCATTTATGACAGGTGGATTAATTGAATCAAGATTTAAACCTGAAGAATTTGAAGAAGTAGAATATCAAGCAATGCATCATCAATTTGTAGCAAGTGCACTTGCTGTAAAAATTACACATGAAAACATTCCTGATGCTAAAGTAGGATGTATGCTTACTAAATTAACTTACTATCCATATACTTGTAAACCAGAAGATCTTTTAGAACAACAACAAAGAATGAGACAAATCTATTGTTATAGTGATACACAAGTTCATGGTGAATATCCTAAATATTTATTACAAATGTATAAAAATAAAGGATTCAATATTAAAATGACTGATGAAGATCTAAAAATCATGAAAAAATATCCTGTTGATTTTATTTCATTTAGTTATTATTCATCAAGTTGTGTTGCTGCTGATACAAAAGGCTTAGAAATGAGTGCAGGTAATACAGAAACAGCTATTAAAAATCCATATATTCCAAGTTCTGATTGGGGATGGCAAATTGATCCTATCGGTTTAAGAATTTCTTGTGTAGATTTATATGATCGTTATAGAAAACCATTATTTATTGTGGAAAATGGTTTAGGTGCTAAAGATACTGTGGAAGCTGATGGTTCTATTAATGATGATTATCGTATTGATTATTTAAGAGAACATATTAGACAAATGTATAAAGCTATTGAAGAAGACGGTGTTGAATTAATGGGTTATACAACTTGGGCACCAATTGATTTATTATCTAACTCTACAAATCAAATGTCTAAACGTTATGGATTTATTTATGTAGATGTTGATGATTATGGTAATGGAACTTATAAACGCTCTAAAAAGAAATCTTATGATTGGTATAAAGAAGTTATTGCGACTAATGGATCTTCTATTTTAGATGACTAGTTAAGGAATCGAAAGATTCCTTTTTTCATACGTATTATCTTGCGTACTATCATACGTACTTTTTATATTTTCTTTTATTGAAAATCATAGAAAGGGACTTTGTGATATAATTAGCTAAAGGAGATTTTTTATGAAAGAGAAAGTATTATTTTTTGATATAGATGGGACATTAGTATGCTCACAAATGGGAATTTATGAAATACCTTTAGGTGTAAAACAACAATTAAATAGATTAAAGAAACAAGGACATAAACTCTTTATTTGTAGTGGAAGACCCAAAGCCATGTTAGATGAAAAATGGCTCGATGGAACTTTTGACGGTTATATTTTAAATAATGGTGGTTATGTAGAAATTGATGGAAAATCTATTTATGAAAATAGAATGGATTATGAGTTATGTTTAAAGACAGCAAATATTTTAGAAGAACTTCATTGTGATTATATGATTGCGACAGCGAATCATTTATACATTGATCCTTCTTATAAAGAACTTTATAACTTCTTTGTTCAAAAGGGACATTTTGAAGATCTATTTACAATAAAGTTTGATCGTAATGAGGTATTAAAAAGAGCGATTAAAATAGAAGCAAATGTTACAAATAAAGATCGTGAAAAAATAGAAAAGTATATCCAAAATGATTTTGGTTATGTTATTAATTTTGATGAACATGGCAGTGATAATGCTTTTGAATTCTATTCACCAACGATTTCAAAAGCTACAGGTATTCAAAAAATTCTTGATTATTATCATTTAAATCAAGATGACACATACGCTTTTGGAGATGGTGAAAACGATTTAGAAATGATTGAATTTTGTCGTGTAGGGGTTGCTATGGGAAATGCCTGTGATTTATTAAAAGTTAAAGCAAATATTATTTGTAAATCGGTTGTTGATGATGGTTTAGAAGATATTTTAAAAATACTATTTAGTGATTAAGGAGAAATCTATGATTGTATTTCATGAAGAAAGTAAAACTTTTCATTTGTATAATAATGAAATTAGTTATATGTTTAAAATCTTAGAAAATAATCAATTAGGACAACTCTATTATGGAAAAAGAATTCATGATCGTAAAGACTTTGATCATTTATTAGAACTCTTTCCTCGTCCTATGTCACCTTGTAGCTATAAAGGGGATTTAAGTTTTTCATTAGAACATATTAAACAAGAATATCCTGTTTATGGTTCAGGTGATTTACGTCATCCTGCTATCGATATTTTACAAGAAAATGGGAGTCATATTTTAAACTTTGAATATGTAAGTCATGAAATCATACAAGGAAAACCAAAATTAAAAGATCTTCCTGCTACCTATGTAGAAAATGAAAACGAAGCCCAAACTCTTATCATTACCTTATATGATGAAGTCATTGAAACAAAGCTTCAATTAAGTTATACTATTTATCAAGATTTTCCTGTAATTACAAGAAATGCTTTTATTGTTAATGAGGGGAAACAAAAATTAAGACTTAATCAAATGATGTCTATGTCTTTAGACTTACCTGATCAAGATTATGAAATGATTGAACTTACAGGATCATGGGCAAGAGAACGTTCTATTAAAACAAGAAAACTTACAGAAGGTATTCAAAGTATTTATTCTTTAAGAGGATGTTCATCTCATCAATTTAATCCTTTTATTGCTTTAAAAAGAGAAGATTGTAAAGAAACAAGTGGTGAAGTTTTAGGTTTTAGTTTGGTTTATAGTGGTAACTTTTTAGCCCAAGTAGAAGTTGATAATTATCATGTCTCACGTGTCTCTATGGGAATTCATCCTCATTGTTTTGAATATCTATTAGATCATTTAGATTCGTTTCAAAGCCCTGAAGTTGTAATGGTTTATAGTAATCAAGGACTGAATAAGATGTCACAAACATATCATCAACTTTATCAAAAAAGACTTGCTAGAGGGAAGTATCGAGATCAAGTAAGACCTATTTTAGTGAATAATTGGGAAGGAACTTATTTTGATTTTAATGAAGATAAGATTGTTTCAATGGCTAATACAGCAAAAGAATTAGGAATTGAGTTATTTGTGTTAGATGATGGTTGGTTTGGTAATAGAAATAATGATCATCAAGGATTAGGAGATTGGTTCCCTAATTTAGATAAATTGCCTCATGGAATTAGTGGGCTATCAAAGAGAATTCATGATTTAGGTTTAAAATTTGGATTATGGTTTGAACCAGAGATGGTCAATGAAGATTCTAACTTATATAGAAATCATCCTGAATGGGTATTAAAAACACCTCATAGAAAGAGTTGTCATGGGAGAAATCAATATATTTTAGATTTTTCTAATCCTGAGGTTATCAACTATATTGCCCAGGCAATGATGAATGTGATTGATGATTCCTATATTTCATATATTAAATGGGACATGAATCGTTGTATGTCAGAAGTCTATTCAAGCATTCATGATGTTTCATCACAAGGAAGAGTCATGCATGAATATATCCTAGGTGTTTATCATTTATACGAAGTTTTAACCAATAAATACCCTGATATACTCTTTGAATCCTGTGCAAGTGGAGGCGCACGCTTTGATCCAGGAATGCTTTATTATGCCCCTCAATGTTGGACCAGTGATGATACTGATGCGATAGAAAGATTAAAGATTCAATATGGAACCTCTCTAGTTTATCCTTTATCTTCTATGGGATCACATGTATCTAATATTCCTAATCATCAAACATTTAGAAAAGTGCCTTTACAAACACGTGCTAATGTGGCCTATTTTGGTACTTTTGGTTATGAATTAGATGTTAATTCTTTAAGTGATGAAGAAAAAGAAATCATTAAAAAACAAATTGTTTTTATGAAACAATATCGTTCTTTATTTCAATTTGGTACTTTTTATCGTTTAAAAAGTCCTTTTGAAGGAAATGAGACAGCTTGGATGGTTATTTCTAAAGAAAGAGATTTAGCGATTGTAGGTTATTATCGTACTTTACAAGAAGTTAATGTTGGATGTCGTCGTTTATTATTAGAAGGATTAGATGAAAATAAGGTTTATCATGTAAATGATTTAGATTTATATGGTGATGAGTTGATGAATGTTGGTTTAATTATAAGTGATGGTTCAAGTGGTGAGAATAAGGATGGTATTGGAGATTATTATTCTAAATTATATATTTTAAAGGAGAGAAAAGAAAATGAGTAATGAATGGTGGAAGAAGGAAATAGCTTATCAAATTTATCCTAAAAGTTTTAAGGACTCTAATGGAGATGGAATTGGTGATTTAAGAGGGATTATTGAAAAGCTTGATTATTTAAAGGATTTAGGAGTGACTTTGTTATGGTTATGTCCTATTTATAAATCACCTATGGATGATAATGGATATGATATTTCTGATTATTATGATATTAATCCTGAATTTGGAACAATGGCTGATTTAGAAGAATTGATTGAAAAGGCTAAAGCTAAAGGAATTAAGATTATTATGGATCTCGTTATCAATCATAGTTCAGATGAACATGCCTGGTTTCAAGAAGCTTTAAAAGATCCTCATAGTCCTTATCATGACTATTATATCTTTAAATCCTCTAAAGATGGTAAAGAACCAAATAACTGGAGATCAGTTTTTGGTGGTTCTGTATGGCAAAAGGTTGAAGGAAGAGATGAATATTATTTCCATGCTTTTTCTAAAAAACAACCTGATTTAAATTGGGAAAATCCAACTTTAAGACAAGAACTTTATAAAATGATTAATTGGTGGTTAGATAAAGGAATTGCAGGATTTAGAGTTGATGCAATTAACTTTATTAAAAAGGATCAAAGATATTTAGATGGTCCTGTTGATGGACAAGATGGTTTAAGTGCTTGTTTTGCTTATTCTAGAAATCAACCAGGAATTGAAGTATTCTTTGATGAATTAAAGAAAGAAACATTTGAAAAACATAATTGTATGACTGTTGCAGAAGCAGTAGGGGTTCAATATAAGGATTTAGGTATTTTTATTGGTGAACAAGGATGTTTTTCAATGATGTTTGATTTTAATTATTGTAATTTTGATATTAGCGAAGATGAAGAATGGTTTAAAAGAAATGATTGGACAACTAAACAATTTAAAGAACTCTTATTTACAAGTCAAAGAGAAGTTCAAAAACTTGGATGGATTGCGAGTTTCTTAGAAAATCATGACCAACCTAGAGCAATTGATAAATTTATTTTAGATAAAAAAGAGCATAATTATTATTCACAAACAATGCTTGCTGGTATGTTCTTTAATTTAAGAGGAACACCATTTATCTATCAAGGTGAAGAAATTGGTATGGAAAACTTTGAAAGAGAAAGCATTGATGAATTTGATGATATTGGAAGTCATGGACAATATCAAAGAGCTTTAGAAGAAGGCTTTACTAAAGAAGAAGCCATGCATTTCCTTAACCTTAGAAGTAGAGATAACACAAGAACACCTATGCAATGGGATAATAGTAAATACGCTGGATTCAGTGATCATGAACCATGGTTAAAAATGACAGGAAGCCAAAATAAAATCAATGTTGAAAGTCAATTCAACGATCCAAATTCAATCTATAGCTTCTATAAAAAAATGATTTCTATTAGAAAACAAGAAGATATTCTTATTTATGGTGATTTTGAAGAAATCAACACAGTAGATGATGTCATTGGTTATAAACGTACTTATCAAGGACAAGAAATTATTTGTTTATGTAACTTTACAAACACTGAACAACCAATTCCTGATATTCAAGGAAACATTTTGTTAGATAACTACAACAATTACAACCCAACAACTTTAAAACCTTATCAATTTATTATGATTAAAAAATAATAACAGCCCTTTAGTGATAAACTAGAGGGCTTTTTATTGCCGTTATCGGCAAAAAACTATATATTTTAACAACGTATAAATTTATGTTTTTTGCCGATAACTTCTATTATTTACTTTATTTGTTTAAATACGATGTTTTTTAACATAATTTTTAACTTGTTCTTTTACTTGATAATATGTCTTTAAAGCATCTTCTCTATATTCTGGGCTATCTGGTGTATCACCAAAATAACTTATATACCATTGATCTACTACTTTCAAAAACCACTTTGTTTGAGGCAATTGCTCTTGAGCAATTACAAAAGTATCAAAATCTTCTTTAACGCCTTGATAAACACCCAGTTCTTTTATCTTAACACCACGATCAAGAAAGAAACGATTTGTCTTTTGATAGCATTCATTCAAATCAATATTATTCTTTTTTGCCTTTTCTTCACTTAAATAAATTTCCATCAACATATATATCCACCTCTTATCTTTATCATACATTACTACAATCAATAGTATATCCCTTCACTAATATATACGCCATTTATTTCTATTTTTCTTTTCTTATTTTTAATTTTTTATCTAATCGTGATTTGATAAATCACGATTAGATAAATTTCTTTGGACTATTTGTCCGTTGTTTCAACAAATTGAAACAATATAATAAATTCAAAGAAATAATTTAATTGTAAGAAAAGAAACTATGGGATATTGTGCAGATGGTAATGGAGAAGTCTTTTTAAAAGATAAAATAAATGTCAAAGAATTAAAAACTAAATTAGATAATTTAAATAGTAGCATTGATTATAATATTGAGAATAAAATAATTTTAATTGAAGAATATATTTTTTCTTGGAATGAAGATAAAACATATGACTTTTTAAATACATTAAAACCGTTTATTGAAAAAGGCTTAATTGAATATAAATCAATCGATGATGATCGTCATTGGCGATATGTTTATAATCCAGTATTAAATAAATAGGAAGAAGAAATTGCTTGTACAAGTTATGGATTTGAAGGATATACTGATAATGAATTAATTGAAGAATTAAAAAAGCGAGGTTATATAATTAGAAAATCAAATAATTTTTACTAATTAGATATTTTTTAACATAAATAGAATAAAATATATAGTCATAACAAAAATTTTCCAAATAAAAAATTATTGCTTTATTCTAAATTGCAATAGTATAATAGCTTAAAGAAGGGGACTTTATATATGGAGGAAAGAATTTTAAAAGAAGGAATATGCACTGGCATACAGTTGTCTAAATATATCATTAATAAATGTACTAATGATAGATATCCAATAAGTAATTTGCAATTACAGAAAATATTATTTAATTTACAAAAATATTTTATTATAAATTATAATCAAAAACTCATAACAGATGATTTTGAAGCTTGGCCTTATGGCCCAGTCATCAGAGAAGTCTATGCTGAATATTGTAGTTATGGTTCAATGACTATTAACGAAAAATATGATCACATTTCAATAAATTCTTCTATACGATCAAAAATTGATCCTATAATTAATCGATTAAGAACAAGACAACCTTGGGATTTGGTAGAAGATACACATCGTCCAGGTGGTGCATGGGATACAATTTATAAAAATGGCGCTGGTAACAAAAAAATAATTCCAGTGTGTTTAATTAAAGAAAAGGAAAACTAAAATTTTGAATGAAGAAAAAAGAGAGCAACTAAAAAAAATAATAGAAGAATTGGCTAATGATTCAATTCTATCAAATAAAAAAAATAAAAATAATTATTACTATAAACTTAAAAAAATATATACAGGGAAGAATGGTGAACTATTGCGTCATTATTATTCTGATATTTTTCAAATTTTAACAAAAATAAAAAATAATAATAGAAATATTATATCTGTTGGAACAAATTTAAAGTTAATTTATGATCTTAGTTTATCAAAACAAGACAAAGAGTTCTCTAATATAATTAGAAAATTATATGATCATACTAATCTAGAAATTGCTAGAATTGAATACGTCACATCGATAGATACTAAATTAGATTTGACAGGCGAAGGTCTACAGGATAAATATAATAGAATAGAAAAACAAGCTCAAAAAATTGTTGATAAACAAAATTCAGTAGAAAACACTGTAAAAAGAGTAGAGGGAATTTATTCGGAATTTGTATCGATATTGGGTATTTTCTCAGCTATTGTTTTAGTATATTTCGGCGGAACAAGTATTTTAGGAAATGCAATTTCTTCGTTAAAAGAAACATTTATTTTAAAAAGCATTTTGATTTGTTTAATTGCTGGAGTAATTGTATTTGATATTATTTTTATGTTTTTTTATTTTTTATCAAAAATATTAGATAAATCCATTGCTGCTACCTACGATTACATTGCTTATTATAATATAATTGATAGATTTAAAATAAGATACCCAATAATATATTTTGTTAATTTATTGCTCTTGTCTGCTATAATTGGCGATATTGTTTGCTGGCTAGGATATGCTACATTTACCAAACCATACCTATTTAATAATATACACATGTACATATCTGAACTTTCTGAAAATATGAAAATTGTATTATTGATAGCTTTCATTTCATTTAATATAATATATTTTTCATATTATTTATTTTGCAAAATTACAGATAAATTAATTGGTAGCTATGTAAATATAAAATATACACATAAATATAGAATAGAACGTGATGAAGATAAATACAATTTATATGATACGTACTTCAATGATTTTTACAAAAGATATGATTGCCACTTTACCGCATTACTGGTATTATTTTATAAAAACTGCATAATAAAAGTTGCTGATTTAATTAGTAATGCCTTTTCTCGAATTTTTGTAAGACATAAAATATTTTCTTGTATTAATATTTTTTTCTTATTTCTATATATTCTATTAAATAAACTTGTATAAAATCTATTTTTTATTGGAGAAAGCACATGACCTTTCTCCAATATTTTTATATATTATTAATCTTTAATAATTTCATTTTTCATTTGTACTTCTTATTTGTCTTTCAATTTCATCATATAACTTTAATGTTATTCTATTATTTGATCTATTATAATTTCTCAATAAATAGTTAAAATCAATCAGAAAAGAAAAAATATAATCATGATCTTTTTTTTCTAACCTCCAACTGCTTGTTGCAAACCCTATATATGCTAGATTTCTGTCACAATCTATATTGATAGCATCATTGTTAAATTTAAAACGCTCCAATTCCTTGTTATATGGTAATATAAATGCATTTCTTACGTAGTTGTCTGTTAATCTAGCAACTTCATCACCATATGTAATTTGTTTTTGAATAGATGATGTCTCTGGCAATCCATCATTAGGTCTTTCTAAATGATCCAATCCGCCATACTTATACATTTTAGCATCTAAAATATAAGTGCATTGTTTGCCGTTTCTAGATAAATGTACAATTGTATCAGGTCTTAATTCAGAAGAAGAATGATTTCCATTTTTAACAAGATGCCATGTTGCTACTGGATTATATTTAGATAAATCTTTTTTATTTATTCCTTCAAAAAATCTATCAACCATTCTTTCAAATACATAATAATAATTTTTTATACCATATGTACTATTTTTTGAGGATTTACCTGTAGAATTAATATTTGACAGAATTGCTATCATATGTTCAAATCTTTGCCTTTTAATATCATCAAATGTATTAAACATCTCTTGTCTGATTAGCATAATCATTTCTTTAATAGATTTGTGTTGTTGTACATGGATATTAAAGTTATAACTAAATATCCATCCAATACGATCTATTGCTTTAGATAAACAGAACTTATATATTTCTGATATTTCATCATTTGTTGGAATCATATGACTAGTAATAATATCATTATAAATAATATTACCATTCGAATAAACAGGTGTTTTCTTTAATGTTTTTTTCCATTCAATCTTTCCACCACTAGTAGAATAAGTCTTTTCTCTTTTATAATAAAAACCATTTTCAACAAAATCTTTTATTATCCATAAGTATGAATCAATAGGCCATATTTCACCAACTAAATTCCCGTTATTTTTAATGTATTCGTGATCCTTGGTTGCAATTGATATACTTTTTAAAAATAGAATTAAATTTTTTTTCAAAATTTTATCATCTTCGTCAATCCTAAAGCATAACGGAGTTTTTATTGTTATTTGACCATTATTAATAGAAATACCAATGAAATCATTGGCATTAACTACTGGTTCTATTTTTAAATTATCTATTTTCTTCATCTTCTTCTAAAATTTTTAATTCTAAATCATAAATTTTGTCATCTTGATAAGAATCAATTATTCTACAAATATCATCAAATGTCATATCTTCATCAAAAAAATCAGATTTATCAAACTTACAAACATCGCTATACAAGTAGTCCAAAACATTATTAACAAATTTATTCAATGCTTTTCTGTTATATACATTTTCATTTGTGGTAAGCATATCTTCTTTTGCAAACCATCTTCCTAATTGTTTATCTACAGAAATAGTACCATCTTTAGATTTTTTTTGAATAGTACCATTAATTATTCTTCTAAAATCTTTCCATGAATATTCTGTAAAAGGAACAATCATTTCATCGATGCTGTATTCTTTATCATCATCAACAACTCTTTCTAATTCCCATCGCCTTTTAAAAGCAGTATCTAATGGAAAGACACCTTGATCACTTGTATTCATTGTTGCAATAATAGACAGGTTAGAAGGAATAATTACATTTCCTTTTTCAAGATTTAAAGCATTTTCAATAAATGTATTTGTTATCGGATATCTACTATCTCCAACTTTAGATCCTTTTAGATCCGAATTTTTATCATGTCTATCTAACAATTGAAAAATATCTCCAAAAATTGCAGCCGCATTACCTCTATTTATTTCTTCAATCACTAAGTAGACCATGTCATCCGTTTCTAAAGAACGCTTTAAAGCTTTAGTGAACGGTCCTAAAATCAGCTCATAGATAACATTGTTATTTTTTACGGATGGCATGATTTGCCCAACAAAGTCACTATTTGTGTAATCTAAATAAAATGTTGTTCTAAATATATTTTCTTGTGCTACTGGTGCACTCACTCTTAATGATATCGAATCTTGTTCAAACCCATCTTTATAAGCTAAAGCAGACGAAATTTTAAAACTTTTTCCACATCCAGGAATTCCATAATAAATTTTATTAAATCCATTTATACATCTATTTTCTCTATAAAAGTTATTCATTTCATCACCACCAAACAATACATTCATTATTTTATTAGAATTTTTGTATCTTTCATTCAATTCTATAAAATGTTTATAATTAATAAACGGTCTCCAAATTCCTTTATGTTTACTATTTATTCCAAATGATTTTAATAACCATTTAGACACAAAGCCCTTTGTATCAATTAAATTCCAATCCCCAAACATTTCAGATTCAATTTTTCTATATGTATCTCCATTTATTAAATAAGATTCTAATAGCTGCTTTTCATTAAATTCCAAACCATTAATAACTACTTCATCATCTAATTTAACATTCGGCATTATACTAAATAAACCATTATTCATACTGCCATACTTTTCCAATCTTTCTGTTCTATTACCTTTACGATTATATTCTTCAATAATTGGTAATTTATCATCATTTTCTATCAAGAAAGATATGAATTCCATGCTGTTTGGAGATAGTGTATACCTCTTATAAATGTTATCTTTCGAGAATTCTATTTCTTCAATTAACCCTGTGCTTAAAAATGCATTAATCCAAATGTCAAAATGATTAATTATATATTTTGGAGTTCTAGAGGACTTAGTTCTATCATTTAGTATATTCATTGCGACTTGATAAACATCTGAATTTTTTCTAATCTCAGTTAAGTGCTCTTGATAATCATAACAATCTATCCAACACTGACCTTCATTTTCTTGTTTTAATAAATTCAACACTTTCAATAGTATTATGAACGGACGTATTACTTCTGAAGATTCGTCATATTTATGTTCTTTTTTGATAAGTTGTAATATCATCATTTCTTGAAAATCAATTTTTTTATTGATATATGCTCTTGCAACATCAGTGATTGCAAAAGTACTTTTCAAAAGACCATAAGCTTTTAATACAGTCGCTGTTGAGCGTTCATACCGATCTGGTGTAGTAATAACTCCTAAAGAAACAGCTTTATTTAATCCTTCCTCTTTTGATAAAATACCTCGTTCTATTTCATCAATACAAGATAATAATTTAATGGTTCTTTCAGCATTAACCAAACTCATATTATATGCTCTATCTATATCCCATTGTTTTGCTTTTATGGCTGCCATACTTTCTCTCCTAAATATCAAATACCCCTGTATAAATAATACTTGGCACTAAATGTATAAAGATATCAGATACAATTGAATTACCTGCTTGTTTATACATTTGTGTGTCTGAAACAACTTGCTTAAATTCATCACCAAACCCCATTAATCGCAAACATTCACGAGGTGTCAACCTTCTTAGTTTTCCATTAACAGTCACATAATTATCAACTCCAGCTCTGTGCATCTTATGCATTGTAGCCAATAATGGTCTCGCTATTTTTAAATCTGTTTTGGGAACAGTTACATAATTTTTTGTTCCCACAGACATTACATGCTTTACAACTTTCTCAGATAAAAAATACTTATTATCTACAACACCTGGATCATCTATAATATTTCCATATTTGAAGCTACCCGGTTTACATTTTTCTTCCAAAAAATCTTGCATTGTATATTGCAATTCTATAGTATCAGGAAATTCAAATCTATTTGCATATTTCTCATCTTTAAATCCTACAACAAATAATCTATTTCTATTTTGTGGAATACCAAAATCTTTTGAATTTAAAATTTTAAAGCTATAATGATAACCTAAAGTATCAAAAATACTAGATATAATTTCCCACGTATTTCCTTTATCATGCTTTAACAATCCTTGAACATTTTCATATATAAACACTTTTGGTTGAACTTCATCAACTAATCTAGCATATTCATAAAATAATGTTCCTCTAGCATCTTCCAATCCTCTTTGATATCCCATCATTGAAAATGATTGGCACGGAGAACCTCCTACTAAAATATCTACTTTACCTTTATATTTATTACCATCTAATATACAAACATTGTAATGAAAATTCTCATCTTTTATATCATAGTTAGCTTTATATGATTTTTCGACATAGTTTGTTTTCTTTATATTTGAGTAACATGCATTTTCAAACTCTTTCATTTTTAAAACTGTTTTGCACTCTTTTGATTTAGCCAGTAATTCATCTGTATTTGCATCTACTAAATCTACATCACCATTATCACAAGCAAAAATAATTTCATGGTCAATATTCATTCTCCTTAATGCCCACTCAAATGATCCAATACCACTAAACAAAGTTCCAACCCTAATTTTCTTTATAGACATTATTTTTCAAACACTCCTGTCTTAATAACACCTTTTATTATACTTTCTAACACATTTACAACTATAGAATTACCCGCTTGTCGATACATTTGTTGATCAGGAACTACAATTTTAAATTTATCAGAAAAACCCATTAACCGTAAACATTCCCTAGGGGTTAATTTTCTAGCAACACCATACTCACCATTAAATTCACCATGATATACCCTACTTGGAAAAATTCTTGTTGGATTAGATTCAAAAATCATATCTCCACACCAATTAAATTGTTGATTTGCAGCTTGAGTTCTAGCAATTTTACTATTTATTGATACTCTTTTTTTCAGACTTAAAGGTTTTGTTATCCATTTAAATCCTTTTTCACCATGATAATACTTATCATCAACATATTCTTCCAAAAAATCTTTAACTTCTACATCCAATTCTTTCGTTTCTAGTACTATATCATTAGGATCAATACCTAAAGAATTTTTAAACCCTAGAACAAATATCCTTGTTCTATTTTGTGGTATCCCAAAATCTGTTGCTTTTAATGAATATAATTTCCATGAATAATTTAAAGAATCAAAAATTTCTGATATAACTTTCCACGTATTTCCTTTATCGTGATTTAACATTCCTGGAACATTTTCATATATAAATACTTTAGGTTGCATTTCATCTACAAGTCGTGCATATTCATAAAATAAAGTTCCTCTAGTATCCTCTAATCCAAGTCTTTTACCACTGATTGAAAATGATTGACATGGTGAGCCACCAATAAACAAATCTATCTTATCTTTAAATGGTTTACCATCTAAAAACCGAATATCTTCGCTCCATCTATCTTCATCAATATCATAATTTGCAAAATAACTTTTCTTAACATAATTTACCTTTTTTAGATTATTATACAGCTCTTTCACATAATTATTGATCATTAAATTTTTTTTTTCTGCTTGTTCAGTTATTTCTTCTTGTGAATAAGGTAATTCTCTTTCACCATTGTCACAAGCAAACATAATTTCATATTTGATATGCTGTTTTATTAAAGCTTGCTCTGGTGCTCCAATCCCGGAAAACACCGTTGCTATCGATAATTTTTTCAACTTTTATCCCCCCTATATTAATATCAAATATGATATTAATCCAAATAATACTAGTTCATTCTAGCATAAAAATCGCAAAAAAAGGAGATGTTTTTACAAGAAAGAAATATCTACTTAAAGTTATATTGTTATTATTCCAAATTATAGTAATTTTGATATTTTTCAATAACAATTTTCAATTTATTAATATCTTTTTGGTCTTTTAACGAATGAATTTTTCTGTGGCAATTAGGACATAAAGCAACTGCATTATTTATTGAATCATCACCACCTTCATTTAAAGGTATTACGTGATGCTCTTCTAAATAAGGGACACCGTTTTCCATAATAAATGGCGCTGGTTTATTACATAAATCACACTTTCCTTTTGCTCTTAATTTAACAAAACTACAAACTTTTTGATCTCTGTAATAAAAATTTATATTTGTATTTTTCTTGCATTTTTTATTTATATCCTTTGTTTTTTTATACAGTTCTTTTAATGATTGATTTTTCCATTTATTAGTTAATACATCAATAGACTTGTTATATTCATCTGCGATTTCTACATCTGAATTTTTTCGCAACTCAAAACAAAAATCATTTCCTCCTAATTCATTTTTCTTTTTTTTAATTAAAATAGATGTATAACACGGAATAATCGAATATTTAACAATTAAATCATAATATTTTTTATCATTACAATAAATAAAATATCTTGATTTTGTTGATATCTTTATATAAGGAGAAAAATATAGTTGCTCATCTAAACTATCTAGCCAATTAATTCTAGCTTCATAACCTTTTTTACTTACTTCTTTAAGTGGATTGCTATGATTTTTCTTATAGTAATGTAATTCATTATTGAAATATTCATCTTTAAACTCTTTTAAATATTTTTTTATATTACTTTTCAAAAAATAAAACCTATCTGTTGAATTAAATTCTAATTCATTAATACCTGTTTCTGTAGTTTGATTTGGTTCAAAAAAATCTTTTTCCTTTTCAGTTAGATATATTTTTCCTGGATCACCGTGACTACTTAAATGTATTGCCGCAAGCGACATATACATAGGGCATTTATCTAAAATTATTTTTTTACTTCTCATGACATATCCTCCCATTCCTTATTTACTAAGAATTATTATCCCAAAAATTATACTTTTTATCAATTATTGCTTTTCCATATATAATTATAGAAAATAACAATTAGAAAGCAGGGGATTTTTCATATTCCTCAAATCAAATACATAATGATGTATAACTATCAAAAATAAAACTTTAATAAAAATTGTTATAAAAGATTTTAACTATTGTCAAAAAATTTTGTGCTATAATATTTAAAAATACACTTTATATGTCAAAAAAATCAGAGGTAATATTATGGTTTCAAAACAAAGATCTTACAATATGTCTAGAATTAAAAGTAAAGATACTTCTATTGAACTTAAAGTAAGAAAGTATCTTTATCATAAAGGGTATAGATATCAAAAAAATGTTAAAACATTACCTGGAACACCTGACATATACATATCAAAATACAATGTTGCTATTTTTATTAACGGTTGTTTTTGGCATCATCATTATAATTGTAAATATGCTTATATTCCCAAAACAAATCAAGATTATTGGATTAATAAATTTGATAAAAATATGAAAAATGATATTGAACACTATAAACAATTAGAACAAATGGATATTGAAGTTATTGTAATTTGGGAATGTGAATTAAAAGAATGTTTTGATTATCGTATGGAAAGTTTATTAGAAGAAATAAAAAATGATGAATAGTAATTTACCCACTAAAAAACCTGCATCTCATGCAGGTTTTTCAATATTATATATTATTTAAATAGTTTAGAGAAATAGTTTTTAACAACATGATTTTTGATTCTTGATAATGTTGTGTTGCTTGAATCGAATCTGTCTTTTTTAGCCCAACCTGGTTGAGAATCTGCTTGATTAGTTGTTAAATATGAATAGTAATTTACACACATGTTTTTGTTCCTCCTTAGCATTTTATATCCCTTTTGTTACTTATATTATATGTAAGAAAGTTTAAAAATTATATGTGTTGAGGTTATGAGAATATTGCATACATTTGTGCATTATGCACAATGGTGAATATAGTTTAAAACTATATCTAAGTAGTTATTATTTGTATTATTCAAACTATGTTTTGATTGATAAAATAAAGACATAGTTTGAAAGGAATGAATGATATGAGTCAATTAAATAGATATGAATTTGTAGGAAGTTTTTTACGTCCTGAAAGATTAAAAGAAGCTAGAAAAAATTATGAATTAAATAATATAACTAAAGAAGAACTTACTAAAGTAGAAGATGAATGTATTGTAGAACTTGTAAATAAACTTAAAGAGTTAGGTTATCATACTATCACAGATGGTGAATTTAGACGTTCTACGTGGCATTTAGACTTTATGTGGGGATTTGAAGGGGTTGAACATAAAAAGACTGTAGATGGCAATCAAACGTTTGATGGAGAAGCAGCTATGATTGATGATACTTATATGACAGGAAAGGTATTATGTAAAGATCATCCTTTTGTTGAACACTTTAAATTTGTGAAAGCATTAGAAGATGAAAATACAGTTGCTAAACAAACAATTCCATCACCTGGTCAATTCTATGCTTTTTTTACAGGAGCTGATTTATTAGATAAAACATTAGAAATCTATGGTAGTGAAGAAGCTTTTGCTGACGATGTTGTTAAAGCATACAATGAATTTGTTCAAGAAATTTATCACGCTGGATGCCGTCAATTACAATTTGATGATTGTGTATGGGGTGGTATGGTCAATCATGAACTTGCTGTAAGTTTAACAGGTAGAAAAGGGGAAGCATTAGAAAAATATAAACAACTTTTATTAGATTTAAATAATAAAGTTGTTGCAAGTGCACCTGTAGATTTAACAATTAATACTCATGTATGTAGAGGAAATTATCATTCTACTTACTTTAGTTCAGGAGCTTATGATGGTGTTGCTGATTTACTTTTTGGTGAAGAAAATGTAGATGCTTATTTCTTAGAATATGATGACCATCGTTCTGGTGGTTTTGCTCCATTAAAGAAAGTATCAGGAGATAAGAAAGTTGTTTTAGGTCTTATTACTACAAAGAAACCTGATTTAGAAGATAAAGAACTTGTTAAAAGAAGAATTTATGAAGCAACTAAATATATTCCATTAGAACGTTTATATTTAAGTCCTCAATGTGGTTTTGCTTCATGTGAAATTGGTAATAAATTAACAGAAGAACAACAATGGGCTAAACTTAAACTTGTTAAAGAAATAGCTGAAGAAGTATGGGGGTAATCCTCATATTTGTTAATTTGTAACAAATACTGTTCACAAAATTAATAATAATTTATATCCACAAAAAAGGATACAAAACAGGTAATACGAGAACCTGTCTTGTGTCCTTTTTTTGTTGAAAAATAAGGGCTGTTTACAGATTATTAACAAGATAGGTAAGAGGTATGGAGAGATTATTAATAGGATAATAAATTCTACTAAAAAAATGGATAACAGGATTTATAAATAAACAAATTAATATTTAAAAAATGAGATTGATATTTTTTTAATAAATGCATATAGTATATATGAACAAAGATATTTGTTCGATTTAAGTGCGTTGCTACTTTGAGTGCAAACCTTTAATTTAAGTGCTTCACTACTTTAAATGTGAACCTTTAATTTAAGTGCTTCGCAGCTTAAAATGCGAATTCTTTAATTTACAGGAAGATTAGTTTTATCTTCCTGTTTTGTTATACTTGGGAGGATAAAAATGGATTTCTATCGCATAGATGAAAAATATATAAAATTTCTTCAACAATATGAAAAACAAAAAAGAGGAATTACAAAGGTACCAAATATTAAGTATTCTGATCATAATAAATTTGCCTTTGGAGCCGTAATGAAAATTAATGATATCCATTATTATGTTTCTGTATCATCATTTTCAAAAAACAAGAAGCAAATATTTTAATAAAAGTACCTAGTGATAAAAAAGTAATTAAAGGTTCTTTAAGATTTAATTATATGATTCCAGTTCCTGAAACGTGTCTTAATAAATTGGTGATTAAAGATATTTCCGATGAGAAATATAAAATATTACTTAATAAAGAGTTTAGATTTTGTATAGATAACGCAAAACGAATTCAAAAAAAAGCACATAAAATATACGAAATGGTTATAAACAATCATAAACAAATTTTAACTGATAACAGTTGTGATTTTAAAATTCTAGAAGACGGCTACAGAAAGTACATAGAAAAGAATTTAAA
>ENA-OWRC01000515-OWRC01000515.1-human-gut-metagenome-genome-assembly--contig:-NODE-515-length-48210-cov-8.919738_pt1 | contig 48210 bp, 31 predicted proteins | sample MGYA00248268_ERZ651895 | MGnify/ENA primary metagenome ERZ651895 (study PRJEB26924, sample SAMEA4378242) | human gut metagenome | biome: human gut; feature: human-associated habitat; material: faeces...
GCGGCGGCTACGGCCGTGTGGAGCTGGCTCCCATGATGGCCTGCATCATCATTGCGATCATCCCCATTATTATCCTCTACATGACCTGCCAGAAGTACATCATCGAAGGTGTCGTGGCCGGTGCTGTAAAGGGCTAAGGAGGTGCACGGTATGCGTGCAAGCGGCATTCTGATGCCGGTGTTCAGCCTGCCGGGGCCTTTTGGCATCGGTACGCTGGGCAGTGAAGCGACCGCATTCGTTGATTTTCTGGCCGAGGCAAAGCAGACCTATTGGCAGATCTTGCCCATCGGCCCTACCGGCTACGGTGACAGCCCCTACCAGAGCTTTTCCGCCTTTGCCGGAAACCCCTACTTTATCGATTTCCGTTTACTGGCGGCAGACGGCTATCTGACCGCCGAAGAGCTCCCCGCCGCGCAGCCGGTGGACACCGTCGACTACGGTGCGCTGTACAACCAGCGCCCGGTGCTGCTGAAAAAGGCTGTTGACCGGCTGTTGGCGGCTCCCTCCCCTGCTTACGAAGCCTTCTGCGCAGCGCAGAGCTTCTGGCTGGAGGACTACGCCCTGTTCATGGCGGTAAAGGCCGAACAGGGGCAGGCTGGCCTTGCCGACTGGCCGGACGCCCTGCGCTGCCGGGAGCCGGAAGCCATTGCCGCCGCAAAGGCACGGCTGGCTGACCAGATCAGCTACCACAAGGCAGTACAGTTCTTCTTCTACACCCAGTGGAACGCGCTGAAGTCCTACGCCAACCGCAAGGATGTCCTGCTTGTGGGCGATATCCCCATCTACGTCAGCCCGGATTCCAGCGACCTGTGGACTCACCCGGAGTTGTTCCAGACCGATGGACAGATGCACTTGACCCATGTAGCCGGCTGTCCGCCGGATGCCTTTGCGGCAGACGGCCAGCTGTGGGGCAACCCGCTGTACGACTGGCCCGCCCACAAGGCCACTGACTTTGACTGGTGGAAGCAGCGCATGAAGTACGCCACCTCCATCTACGATGTGGTACGCATCGACCACTTCCGCGGCTTTGAGAGCTACTATTCCATCCCCGCCGGAAGCACCACGGCTGCGGGCGGTCACTGGGAAAAAGGCCCTGACCGGGACTTTATCCACGCCATGCAGCAGACGCTGGGCGGCGGCAATATCATCGCCGAGGATTTGGGCTACCTGACCCCGGAGGTGAAGGATATGCTGACCGAAAGCGGTTACCCGGGCATGAAGATCATGCAGTTCGCTTTCGACAGCCGGGAGTCGGGCAACTACCTGCCCCACACCTACCCCCGCAACAGCGTGGTGTACACCGGCACCCACGACAACGTGACCACCGAGGGCTGGCGCAGCAACGCCAGTGCCGAGGATGTGGCCTACGCCTGCCGGTATCTGCGCTGCACACCGGAGACCCTGACCGAGGGCATGATCTGCGCCTGCCTTGCCAGCGTTTCGGATACCGCCATCATCCCGCTGGCAGACTGGCTGCATCTGGGCAGCGAGGCCCGCATCAATACCCCCAGCACACAGGGTGCAAACTGGCGCTGGCGGCTGACGCAGCCCCTGCCCGCAGCATTGGCCGGGCACATCGCTGCGTTGACCACGCTGTATGAGCGTGTGCCGGAAAAGCGTTAAACGCCCACTCCCCTTTTGCTTTCTATCCTGCAAAGCCACAAGGCATCTGCTTTCCCTGCTGTATCCTGCGCAGCGGGCACGGGCAGATGCCTTTGTTGTTTTTTATTTTTACGGTCCTGCTTTCCTCTACAACATTTTTTCACTGTGATAAAAACGGTTGTTTTTTGTATTTATATCGTATCACAGTCTATTTTGTAAATGCTCATCACAATATATTCACAAATGTATCATGATTTTTAAACCCGCGCTCTCTTGTCATTTTTGTGCAGATATGCTACAATTCAGTTACTAGATGAACTGCCCCTTGGGGAGTTCTGTGTGCGAAAGGAGTTTTCCATCATGGATCATACATATCAGCGCCCTCTGCAGCTGCCTGCCGGCTACGCTGTGCTCTCTGCCGAGGAGATGACCTACACCGAGGGCGGTGCTCTTTCCATCAATATCACCCCGCAGCAGGTCATGGCCTTTGGCATGACCGTTACTGTAAATCTGCTGGGCATGATGGGTCGTTATGCATTCCAAGGCGCTGTCTCCGGTATGCAGAATGCCTTGAACGATGGTTTGGACGTTGGTGATGCCGTGGGGCACTACTGGGGTCAGCTGAACACCTGGAGCAAGGTAGCTTCTATCGGTCTGGCCGGTCTGGGCGGCTACTACGCCTATATTCAGGCCCGCAGCATCTATCTCTCCGTCAAGAATCTGGTGACCGCCATCAAGGAGTCCATTGACGAGTATAAGGCCAACAAGAACGCTGCACAGCAGACCGAGCAGCAGAACTGCCTGCCTACGCTGGTAGCCCTGTGCTAAGTTTTTATCGTACCTGAAAGGAGTGTTCCTCTTTATGAAAAAGCTTCAGCTGCCTGCTTCCTATGCAGCGCTTTCTCCAGAAGAGCAGCGCACTGCCTTTGGCGGAAGCGAATTCGGCGATGCTGTCGGCAGCTTTTTTGATAACCTGCACTTCGGTGATTTCTTCTGGGAGGGCGGGCTGCTCTCGTTCTCCTTCACCTTTGTGCCCATGCTGTTTTTCCGCATGATCAAGGTAGGCGTACAGACCGGCATCAAGCTGTACCAGCAGTTCGCCCGTTTGCTTGGTGTGACCAGCGAAGCCGCCACCACTACCGTCCAGTATCTGGACAGTATCCAACAGCAGAGAAAGGATCGTCCCGTTACAAACTCTCTCCCCCAGCCCTTTTCTCTGCAGCAGTAAGCCATAAAAAAGCCGTGCATCCCGGAGCTTTCCGGCCATGCACGGCTTATTTTTATGTTCAGATCACCCGGACTGCCCCCTGTTCCCGCAGGCGCAGCACATAGCAGCTGCCCTGCCCGAACACCTGCTCGATGGCTGTATGGTACCGCTTGAGCAGCCGCCCGGGCACATAAGCCTGAATGGTACCTGCAAAGCCGCCGCCCTGCATCCGCCATGCGCCCTCACTGCCCTGCAGGATGCTCTGGCTCAGAGCCAGCGCCACCGACAGCCCCTGATGCCGCACATCCGCTGTGCAGTACACGTTCTGGCACAGCGCAAAGGAAGCCTGTCCGCTCTGTTTGACCAGCTCTGCAAACACCGGGAATCGCCTTGCATAAAGCGCCTCCCGCTGCGCCAGTGTACGGGCGTTCTCTTCAAAATAATGGATCGCCCGCAGCACCGCACGGTCTCCGCAGCGGCTGCGCAGGGCAGGCAGTGCCGCCCAGAACGCACTCTCTTCCACCTGACCCAGCAGCGGCTTGCCAAAGCAGGCAGCCACCTGCTCCATCTCCTGCCGGATGGCTGCAAACTCGCCGGTCAGCTCGCTGTGGCTGCCCCGGGTATCGGTGACGCAGAGGAACATCCCCTCCGGCAGCAGACCGTCCGCATGGAGCTTTTCGATCTTTGGAGCACGCGGATCGGCAAAATCTGCAAAAATAATACCGCCCACCGCACTGGTCAGCTGATCCAGCAGTCCGCTGGGCTTGCCGAAATAGGTGTTTTCCGCATACTGGCAGATGCCGGCCAGCTCTGCCGGGGTCAGCCCGGTGCTGTATTCCTCGTTCCAGATGGAGGCCATGCCCATCTCAAATGCCGCCGAGCTGGACAGCCCGGAGCCGCGCAGCACATCGCTGGCGGTATAGGCGTCAAAGCCGCCGATCTGCCTGCCCACCGCGCGGAAGCCCTCGGCAATGCCGCGGATCAGGCTGGCCGAGTGGGTGCTCTCCCCTGCCTGCGGCTCTGCGGTGGCAAGATCAATGACATCCAGCTTGTTGAAGCCCCGGGACTTGACCCGCACATAGCCATCCGTGCTGCGGGCTGCCACCGCCACCAGATCCAGCGTGACCGCAGCCGCAAGACCGCAGCCGCCCTGATGATCCGTGTGGTTGCCGCCCAACTCTGCCCGCCCGGGTGCAGAGTACACCTGCACCTGCCGTCCGGGACCGAAATATAACTCGAACTGCTCCAGCGCTACCGCATAACGCCCGCGCTGCCGCTGCAGTACCGCCGGGTCTGCCCCGTAAAGTGCAGCAAGTGCGGCGTCCCAGCTGCCCTGCAGGATCTGTTTTCTGAGTTGTGCACTGGTGGCCATGACAGCTCCTCCCCTCAAGAATGAACGATTCTGCTTTTTTGCCTATTGTAATGCATTTCGGGCGATTTTTCAATTTATTTGCCTTAAAAATCCAAATTTCGGCGTCAGGCGCAAAGAATAAGATGTACTTTTGTTGAATTTGCAGGGTGTTCTATGGTATACTGGGTGCAGAATGTGACAGGACGGAGGTAAAGCTGCCATGCCAGACGTTTATAAGCAATCCTTTAAGCAGAATTACACCAACAACATTGAATTGTCCATCTTCAACTGCGGCCTGGAGCGGTGCGCTCCGGGGCAGACATGGGGTCCCGGCATCCGTGACCACTACCTGATCCATCTGGTGGTATCCGGCAAGGGCATCTTTGAGGTGGGCGGCCGCACTTGGGAGGTGAGCGAGGGCGATCTGTTCTTCGCCCGTCCCAGCCAGCTGATCCGCTATACCGCCGACGAGCAGCAGCCGTGGGAGTACAGCTGGGTAGGCTTCAACGGTGCCTGTGCCCACAAGCTTGCCGCGCAGCTGCCCTTTACGGACGATGCCCCTGTGCACCACACCAGCGACCCGGACGGGATGCGGGCAGCCCTGAACAACATCTACTCCTCCCGCGGGCTGCAGCCGCAGGACGAAGCCGCCATGGTGGGGTATCTGTACCTGTTCATCGCCGCTCTGATGCGGGAGACCAGCGCAGGCAAGCCCCACACGGCCTCCTCCTCCAGCCAGTATGTGCTGAACGCCATCAAGTACATTCAGTTCAACTACTCCCACGACATCTCCATTGACGATGTAGCCAAGAGCGTGGGTGTTTCTCGCAGTCATCTGTACCGGGTGTTCATGCTGAACGTGGGCAAAAGCCCCATTGACTACCTGACCGAGTACCGCATCAACGAAGCCTGCAAGCTGCTGCGCGCCGGCAATCTTTCCATTGCAGAGGTAGCGGTGTCGGTAGGCTTCTTCGACCAGTTCTACTTCTCGCGGGTGTTCAAGCGCGCCAAAGGCGTGCCGCCCAGCAAGTATTTTGCCGCCCAGCAGGACGCCGACCCGGCAGACCCTGCCCAACTGTAACCTGAGCCCATCACACAAGGAGAAACCATGCCTTTACAGAAAAACCAGATCCTGACCTTGCACATCGAGCGCCTTTCCAGCGACGGCAGCGGCGTTGCCCACAGTGCCGATGGCGAGGCCGTATTCGTGCCCGGCACTGCCCCGGGGGACGAAGCCCGGGTGCGCATCGTGAAGGACTGCGGCCGGTATGCCTTTGGCATTCTGGACGAGCTGCTCACTCCCTCGCCGGATCGTATTCCGGTGGACTGCCCGGTGGCAGGTCCCTGCGGCGGGTGCAGCCTGCGGCATCTGGCCTACACTGCCGAGCTGCGCGCCAAGCAGGAAAGCGTGCTGGACGCCTTCCGCCGCATCGGCGGGCTGGAAGTGCCGGTGCTGGACATTCTGCCCTCCCCGGAGGTAGACCGCTACCGCAACAAGGTGCAGTTCCCTGTGGGCGTGGACAAGAACGGCGTACCCTGCATCGGCTTCTACGCCGGGCGCACCCACCGCATCGTCCCCTGCCCGGACTGCAAGCTGCAGCCCGGCGTGCTAAACGAGATCGGCAATGCGCTGTGCGCCTTTTTTGCACAGCAGGGCATCCGCCCTTACGACGAGCAGAGCGGCAAGGGGCTGGTACGGCACATCTTCCTGCGGCGCGGTGCGCACAGCGGGCAGATCATGGTGTGTCTGGTATGCACCCGGGCAAAGCTGCCCCATGCAGAGCAGCTTTGCACCGCACTGCGGGAGCAGTTCCCTGCCATCAGCACCATCCTGCTCAACGTCAACGCCAAAAACACCAATGTCATTCTGGGCAGTGAGAACCATATCCTGTACGGCCCGGGCTACATTGAGGACACTCTTTGCGGCGTACCGGTGCGGTTGGGGCCGCTGTCCTTCTATCAAGTCAACACGCTGGCTGCCGAGCGGCTGTACGGCGTTGCCGCACAGTACGCGCAGCTCACCCCGGACGACGCGCTGCTGGATCTCTACTGCGGCATGGGCACCATCGGCCTTTCCATGGCAGATCAATGCCGGGAGCTGATCGGCGTGGAGATCGTGCCGGAGGCTATCGAGAGCGCCAAGGCCAACGCCGCCCGCATGGGCGAGGCCGTAGCTGCCAAGAGCCGCTTTTTCTGCGCCGATGCCGGACAGGCTGCCACCCAGCTGGCCGCCGAGGGCTTGCACCCAGACATCGTGATGCTGGACCCGCCCCGCAAGGGCTGCGATGAAGCCACTCTCTCCGCTGTGGTGCGCATGGCCCCCCGCCGGGTGGTGTATGTCAGCTGCAACCCCGCCACCGCTGCCCGAGACGCCGCATGGCTGGAGAAGAATGGATACCGTGCAGAAAAGGTGCAGCCGGTGGATTTGTTCCCGAGGACGAAGCATGTGGAGTGCGTACTCTTGATGTCAAAAGTGCAGTAATATCGTGCGGTGATTCGTTCAATATCGTTCGGACATCATTTTACAGTCTGAACCGTTCTCGTCCTTGGAAACAGGTCGAGGGCGGTTTTTGAGCATTTGGGCAATATCTAAATTGTAGCCACAGGAGTAGCAGATAATTGAGTTTCTGGATTAGATGTTTGGGCTAACAGCGAATCCGGCAACTCAGGTATCTTGGGGTATCTAGTGTAGAATTTAGATGTCATCTATAAAGGAGGATAGCAAACAGGAATGAGTACGAAAATCAAGGGTTCCGAATTTCCGCTTGCAAAGATTTTCAGTTCCGATTTTGATTACAATATTCCATCTTTCCAGCGCCCTTATTCCTGGACGGAAGACCAGACGCGAGAACTCTTCAACGATTTGCACGATTTCTATGTAGAAGAGAGCTCCGAAGAACAATATTTTCTTGGCAGTATCGTTCTTGTAAAGGAAGACGACAAGCCGCACTCGGAAGTGATTGATGGGCAACAGCGTCTTACCACTCTGACGATTCTTCTGGCTGCGCTGACTTCCAGGCTAACCGGGGACAATCGGGCGGATTTCAAAAACTATATCATCGAACCCGGTCGTGCCTCTCAGGGCATCGTTCCCAAACCGCGCCTGCAATTGCGCAAGGTGGACAATCCTTTCTTTTGCACTTATGTGCAGGAAATGCAATTTGATAAACTGTTTGGTTTGAATCCTGATATGCTGCCAACAGAAGCGCAGCAGAACATTCTTCTCAATGCCAAATTGCTGATGGACCTTCTAGTGGCTAATTTTGCCTCGGAGGCCGAACTGGTTCGTTTTGGTGCTTTTCTGGTACAGCGCTGTCTACTGATTGTAGTATCTACCCCCACCGAGCAATCTGCGTTCCGCATCTTTTCGGTCATGAACAATCGCGGTATGGATTTGCTTGTCACCGATATCATCAAGGCAGATGTGATTGGAGCCATCACGCCAGACAGCCGGCAGCAGGATTACAATGAAAAATGGGAATCCCTTGAAATTCAGCTTGGCCGATCCGGATTTAACGACCTCTTCGGCCATATCCGCATGATCCGGATGAAGGCCAAAGCCAAAAAATCCCTGCAAGAGGAATTTTACAAGTTCGTTCTGCCTGCCATCACCTGTCCTATAGCTATTGATTTTATTGACAACACCCTAGAGCCCTTTGCAAACGCCTATGACATAATTTCCAGCAGTCATTACGCCGGTGCCGAGGATGTTAATAACATTCTCCGCTGGCTGAACCGGATTGATAACTCCGATTGGCTCCCGGTCGCCATGCTTTACTATGTGAAGCACAAAGACAACGCTGTGCTTCTACAGCGTTTTTTCAGCAAACTGGAACGCTTGGCTGCCTATATGCGCATTTCCTCTACGGATGTTACCCACCGAATCGACCGCTATGCCAAAGTTCTAGCCGATTTAGAAAACCCTGCTGTGGCAGACTTTGGTCCCTCTATCGAACTTTCTGCCGCCGAGATTCAGGACTTCCTCACACGCCTGGGTTCCGATGTCTATAAGATGACTTCCAACAAGCGCAACTATCTGGTACTCCGGCTCGACTCCTTTGTATCGGATGGTTCGGCATACTATGATTCCAAACTTCTTACCATTGAACATGTTCTGCCCCAGACAGTTGCTCCCGGAAGTCAATGGGAAAAAGACTGGCCCGATCCTGTCGAGCGAGAAAAGTGGCTACATAAACTCGGAAACATTCTGCCGCTTTCCAAACGAAAGAATTCACAGGCGCAGAACTACGAATTCCCAGTCAAAAAGGAAAAGTATTTCAAAACAAAAGGTGTTTCTTCCTTTGCACTGACTACACAGGTTCTTAATTACACCACATGGACTCCTGCTATTGTACAGAAACGACAGTCTGAACTTATTGAGATCTGCAAAAAGAAGTGGGATCTCATCCTCTAAATTTCTCTAATACTCCTTATATTTTTAATTACAAAAAGCCGCCAGCGTATCATGTGAAAATCCATCACACTGTACGCTGGCGGCTATGCTTTATCCTCTATTCTTCTTATTTTTCACGCAGGCACATCAATACCCAATCCCGATTTCAGCTCCACGATATAGTAGTCATCCCAGACCGTGATTTGCCGGAGCCAGCGTTTGAACAGCTTTTCATCAAACTCGGTCAGCTCATTGCTCTGCTGTCCGATAAAATCTTGCAACTCCTTGATTCGCTCCATCTGGATGGCCTTAGTGGTCTCATCGGAATCGGTCTGCTGTTGCAGTTCACGCAGATGGAAAATCTCCTCGGCAACATCATCGTAGGCTTCCCGGTTGTTGGTACGGTTCAACAATTCCTGTTGAAGAACCAGCAGCCGCTCTGCAATGCGGTCTTTCTGGGCAGAAGTGTCATTTCGCAGGACCTGCATCAGGTTCTTCTGGAGCTGTTCCTTGTATGTAGTCTTCGCACCCAGCATTTCATTCAAGGCTCTCAAAACGACCTGTTCAAGTTCTTTTTCGTTGACTGTTCTGGCATTGCAGACCGCACCGTTCTGTTCCAGCCTGCTGGCGCACCGCCAGACAATGGAGCGACACCCGTGGTTATTCCAGTGGATGCGCTTGAACACCTCTCCGCAGTTGCCGCAGACGACCATCTGCGAAAAGCAGTGTGTACAGCTATACATCCGCTTCTTCCCACTGGGGCTTGCCCGCACATTCCTACGGCGCACCAGTTCCTCCTGCACCTTCATGTAGAGTTCCTTGGGGATAATGGCCTCATGGTCGTCTTCTACATAATATTGTGGCGCAATGCCATTGTTGGCCACACGGGTCTTATTCAGGATGTCGATGGTGCAGGTCTTCTGGAGCAGTGCGTCCCCGATGTACTTCTCATTGGTAAGGATTTTCTTAACGGTGCTGGTGTACCACTTCCTGTTCCCTGCCCCGGTCAGGATTCCATCCGCTTCCAGTCCATGACAGATCATGTCCATGCTGGCACCTTCCAGATACTCCCGATAAATGCGCTTTACCACCTCCGCCTGCTCCGGGTCGATGATGAGATGCCCCTCGGCATCCTTGGTGTATCCCAGAAAGCGATTATGGTTCACCTGGACCTTCCCCTGCTTGTTGCGGAAGTCGATGCCCAGTTTCACATTCTTGCTGATGGATTCCGATTCCTGCTGTGCAAGGGATGCCATGATGGTGATCATCACCTCGCCCTTGGCGTCCAGCGTGTTGATGTTCTCTTTCTGGAAATACACTGCGATGCCCTTTTCTTTCAGCAGACGGATATATTTCAGGCAATCCAGCGTATTCCGGGCAAACCGACTGATTGATTTCGTCAGCACCATGTCGATATTTCCAACCTTGCATTCTTCGATCATACGGTTGAATTCGTCACGCTTTTTCGTATTGGTACCGGAGATGCCTTCGTCCGCAAAGATGCCTGCCAGTGTCCACTCCGGGTTGTTTTCAATCAACTCTGTATAATATTTGATTTGGGCATCGTAGCTGGTGGCCTGCTCATCGCTGTCGGTACTGACACGGCAGTAGGCCGCCACTTTGAGTTTTTGCTGGCTTACAAGTAGTGCCCCTTTTGCCGTTTTCCGAGCAGGGATGACTGTGATATTTTTCATTTGACTTCCTCCATCATCTTGCCAGCTTCCTCCAAACTATTCATTTTCCTACGCTGTTATTCAGGATTTTCCTGAATCAGGCTGTACAGATACTCCGCCTGCCGCGCAGGCTCGTCGTAATATTCTTCGATTTTCGCAAGCGCGAAAGCTATGGGCACCGTTTTCTGGACTGTGGGCTTTTTCAGGTTTGTCCTCCCCAACTTTTGTGCGCGATGCCTTCGTGCCACTGCTGCTTTTTCAAAGGTGCTTTTGTCGATAAGCTGCGGATAAAAGCTGTCTCCAAGGTAATGCTGGTTCGACAGCAGTTTTCCCACCATCCCATGCGGGATATGGATGCCAGCTTTTTCAACGGCTTTGGAAAGCGACATACCTGCAAGATAATTCTGGAAAAGCAGTTGGATTTTCTTGTGCGCAGCTCTGTCCACCACCGCCCTGCCATCTACAATTTTGTATCCGTATAGCATTTCAAATCCTTTCCCTGAGCGTCAGCCCACATTTCAGCACAAATCCGATTTCGTTTCTGGAGTCGACTGTAATAGAATCTACGAACTGCCGGAATAAGTCACTGTTCCATTCCTCCTGTATTTCTGCTTTTTCTACAAATTTCAGCAATTTTTCTGTTTCCGCCGTCTGCACTGCATCCGTGGTCTGGCTCTTTTTCAGCGTTTCGATTTCCGACCGAAATTCTTCACACTGTGCCAGCAAGCCATTGTTTTCTCGGCTGTACAGCACCTGATCGATGTATCCCTGCGCCATCAGACGGGTCAAAGTTTCCCTTTGCTCCGTGTTTTGTGCGATAAGCCCCTGCACACAATACATATCCATTTCACCAGTGTTCCGGTGCCGGTTGAACTGTTCATCCGTAAAGGTCTTCTGTAACAGGGCATCTCCCACATACCGCTCGTTGGTCAGCATTCCAAGGATGGAAGTCGAAGTCCAATGGTCGCACCGCTGGGCAGGGATGCCGTCGTCATTTAGGTCGGCAGCTATCGTTCCTGCTCCTTTGCCAGCCAGCACCTCCGTAAAGATGCGCTTTACCACTTTCGCCTGCACAGGGTCTACCACAAGGGTTTTACCATCCCAGCGGTAGCCATACGGTGCGGAGCAGAGTTTTTATAAGTGCCATCCTGAAACCGATTTTGGATAGACCACTTGCTGTTCTCAGAAATGGAAACCGATTCACTCTCCGCCAAGCTACTCAGGGTAGACAGCAGGAACTCTCCTTCCATTTCGCTGGTGTTCAGGTTTTCTTTTTCAAAATAGATGGGGATGTGCAGTTCCATCAGCCTGCGCACCAGTTCCAGACACTCCGCAGTGTTCCGGGAAAACCGACTGACGGATTTTGTCAGGATGAAGTCGATTTTTCCAGCTTCGCAGTCTTCCATCATGCGGAGCAGATCGGGTCGTTTGTCTTTCTTGGTGCCGGTGATGCCTTCATCGTAATAGATGCCTACCAGCACCCAATCTGCGTGGCTGCTAATACAGTTTTCGTAGTAGCTTTTCTGGGCTTCCAGACTTTCCAGTTGGGCATCCATATCCGTGGACACCCGGCAGTATGCTGCCACGCGCAGTTTCTTCTTCTGCCTTGGAATCGGGTCGATTCTTGATACGGTCTTCATGGCATGCCGTCACCTCCTCCATGTTGTATGCTACCGTCAATTCGACTTATTATCAAGCAATTTTCGGCGTCAGTTCGGACAGATACGGGTAGAATGTCTTGCGGTTCAGTTCGGTCAATTTGTCGAATTCCGACAACGAGATCAGCTTGTTTTCCAGAAGCAGTTCTGCTGCTTTCTGCGCCATAAAATAATCATAGTCACCCTGCACCTCCTCTGGTGCCCAATTTTTCTCCTGCTGAAGCGTGATATTGCACAACGGTTCTGTAATTTTGCAAACCTGTGACATAGCGGTTCCTCCTCAAACTCAAGATGTAAACCGCTTCAGCTTTTTATGAGAAATGACACCTGTATGTAAAAAGGCCCATGCTTTCGCACAGGCCCTGCGGTGGTATTTGCGTGGTAGGGTCGGCCGACCCTCCCTGCATTACGCTGCTTTCATCTTCATGATCTGCACTGCCTCCGGCAGGATCAGCTTGCCATCCACACGCTCCTTGCTGACAAATCCTACCAGACCATTGGCAGCATACAGCTCTTTCAGTTCCGCAATGCTCCGGGTTCCGCGGTCGCCGATGTTGTAGTAGGAATAATCACCGAATGCCATGACTGCTGCACCCTTGGCGATCTTCGGCATATAGGCCAAAGTATACACCGGATAGCCCAGAATACGATCAGGCTCCCCTGCGGTCAGCGCAGGCTGCCACAAGTAGTTGCCGTTGCTATCCTTCAGCTTCCGGATCTGTGCCAGAGTCGAATCGCTGGTGATAAATGCGGCATTTTTCCGGTACGGCCGCTTCAGCTTATACACAAGGTCGATGACCTCATCTGCCTTGATGCTGTCTGCGGCGGTCGTAACGCCGACCTCACCGCCGCCGGTGGCGTTCAGGATGCCCGTGGGCTTATTTTTGCCATCTCCGGTCAGGAACGCTTCTTCCTCGGCATTGCCCAGTGCCTTTGCAAAGCTGTTCAGCAGATAGGTTTCGAGGTTGAACGCATTATCGTACAGCAGTTCTTCCGACACCTTGACCGCCACATGTAGCTTGTAGGCATCCAGAATTACCTGATCAAAGGTTGCATCGGAGAAGGTCAGGGCTTCGCCCTCCTCTACCCATGCTGCCGCAGGCTTTACAGCTGCCACATTGATCTTGTGCAGGCCGGTGGTGTTGATGGTCGTTGCCAGTTTTCGGAAGATATTCTCCTGCTCCAGTGCCTCGACCAAACGGTGGTCATATTCGTCCGGCACCAGATAGCCGCCGGATTCGTCCTGCCCTTTACGCAGAATGCTGTCCACATCCTTGAAGTTCGTGCGCAGGGCGGTCAGTAGAGCATTTTTATACTCGTCGGATGCCCGTCCTGCCTTGCTGCCGGGACGTGCGGTCAGCGGTGCCGCAGTCGGCCTGCGCAGGGTGTCCTCCATGCTCTGCAACTGTTCCAACCGTTCGATTTCCTCACCATAACTCTGGATGTCCTGCACCATTTTGTCGTAGGTCTTGGCATCTGCTGCCGAGATGAGGCCGTTTTCCATGCGGTGGGTCTCCAGAAAGTCCTTGGTATTCTCCCACGCAGTGTTTCTTTTTTCCCGAAGTTCATTGATCGTCATAAAATTCTCCTTAATCTGTAGATATTTTGATTCAAAAGGTGTACTATAAAGTCAGCACTTACGCGCTGTCCTTTTCTCTGGGGTTCGTGGCGGCATCCGTCATCTTGATCATGTTTCCATTGACCAGATAAAGGTCACCGCCCTGCTCTTCAGAAATTTTATCCATATTTTCGAGTTCCCGGATATCATTGGCACTCATCCAGCCGTTTTGTCTGCCGACTGCATAGCCGTTCATCCGGCTCTGATAATCGCCGCGCAGCAGTCCGTCCACATTGAACCTGATACTGTATTCCCGTTTTTCCTTTGGGCTGAGCAGTGACCTCGTCAATGCCTGCTCCCAACGGCAGACCCATGGGTTCAAGGTATACTTCACAAATTCCAATGACTGCTGCTCGATGTTGCTGAAGGTACTGCGTTCCAAGTCCCCAATCATGTGCGGCGGCACATGGAAGATACGGGCGATCTCATCCACCTGAAACTTTCTCGTTTCGAGGAACTGTGCCTGCTCCGGTGGTATTGCGATTGGATTAAATTTCATGCCCTCTTCGAGGACAGCGACACGCCCGCTGTTCCTGCTGCCGCCGTATTGTGCCTCCCATGCGGCCCTCAGCTTCTCCGGATTTTTCAGTACCCCCGGATGCTCTAACACACCGGACGGAGCAGCACCGTTCCTAAAAAACGATGCGCCGAAGTCCTCACAGGCGATCGCCATACCAATGGAGTTTCTTGCCATTGCAATCGGGCTGTACCCTACCAGACCATCAAACCCCAATGCCGGGATATGCAGCACGTCTTTGGGGCTGAGGTCGACAGTTCCAGCTTTATCCAGATGCGATTCATCTGCTCCAAGCTGATATCGATAATAGATCTGACCGTTTTCATCCCGGTCTACCCTCATACGGTCCGGCATTAAGGGATAGAGGGCTATCACCTGTCCCCGACCATCCCGGATGATTTGTGCATATGCATTTCCCCACAAAAGCAGATGCGTCATGAGCGTTTCCCGAAAAACAAAGCTGGTCATCTCCGGGTTTGGCTCATCATACAGCAGAAAATACAGCGGATGTTCTACCGCCTTTTCCCTGCTGCCGTTCTTGCCGCATTGATACACATGCAGCGGCAGTCCTGCTATGGATTCTGCCAACACTCTGACGCAGGCATAGACTGCCGATATCTGCATCGCTGACCGCTGGTTTACCATTGCACCGGAGGTCGAACTGCCCAACCGGAACATATAACTGTTGCCGGGCAGTGAATCATTTACCTTCGTTCCAAACAGTCTGCTAAAAAAGCCCACTGCCTACCACCCCTTTCAAATTTTTATGACCCACAGTTTCATATTTCGCCGTTAGTACCGCATTTTTCTTAAAAAAAGATAAAAAGCACATCAAAAACAGCGAAGTGATTTTTTTCTGTTCTGACAGCTTTTTGCAGCATATTATTGTGGGCACTTATACTGTTTTTTGAAGAAGCAAAAGGACACGAAAACCGCTAAAACTCACGTTTTCCATGCCCTTTTCTATATTCTTGAAGCAGTCAGATGCTGCTCCATTCTCCTATTTCATTTTGCGCCGAAACGGATTAGACCCCCACCCTACCCAATTTGCGAATTTTTATGGAAAAGTGACCACCGGTCTCCGTATTCTTTTCTCACAGAGATTATGACCGCCCCTCCCCCCGGCGCAGCCGATCAGCCTTTTGCGTATGTCGTAGGACTGCCGAGCATCGGCATGCCCAGTCTGCCATCGATCTGTCGCTGAAAGATCGGGGAACTCTTTTTAATCTTGAACGTCCAGTTCAGAGTGTTGATCTTTGTAGGTCGGAATCCCAGATTCCACATAGCTTCCTTCATCTGGTTGTTCGTGATATAAATTCCGGTACGGTTGTTCAGAATGCGCTTCATTCCATAACTGCTGTGACCGTCCAGTTTGTTCTTGGCGGGCCAGACGTTCCACTGCAGCCATTCCAGCACGATCTTCTGTTCTTCTTCCGAAAGATCACTAAAATGCGCTGTATCGTTTCCTGTCTCGATCCTGTAGTAGATACGGTCGTTATCAACGCAGCTAATTATGCGGCAAATGCTGCCGCCCTCTTCAAAAGTCCTCATAGTGTTTATCTCCTTCTGGCTCATCTGGCCTTAAATCTTCGTTTCGCATATTGAACTTTTTATCCGGCGAAAACGCTTTTTGACTTTCTGTACACCCTTGTGAGGATGACCTGCTTCGCACGGGCCATCTCCGGTCTGGCCTTCCATGATCCTAACGATGCCAACATCATTACCACCGCAATCCCAGGTTTTTACAGACGTTGGGTGCTTTGGGTCCATCAGCACCGGTCGGTTGTCTGCATGCTCAAAACTCATCGGCAAATCCTCTCTTTCCTAGCTTATTGTGTGTCCCTGCTTTTCTGGTGCATCCCAGAAAAACACAAAAGCCTTCACAGGTTTTGCCCTGCAAAGGCTTCATCATCTAGTGTTTCTCGGGGTCTTCCCCCTACTGCTTTCGCCAGTATAATAATATCATATTTTGCTCGGAACATCCATAAACGTAACGAAACATCGCAGAACATCCATCTCCACTTTGCGTTCCATCAGGCAGGGATTTTTTCTTCTGGTTGTTCCATCAGCTGATATCCCGTGTTCATGAGACGATTGATGTGTTGCTTGGAATAGCACATCTGACAGGCAATGACTGCCGTGCTCTTGTCTTCCAGATAGTACATCTTCAGTGCCAGCCTTACCCTCAGATCCGGGATGGCGTCGATGGCGCGGTCCGCATCCAGCAGCAAGTCGGCAAGCTGTACTTTTGCTTCTTCCAGCATCTGCTCCTTTTCTGCCTTCCGTGCCACGATGCTCTCGAAGCCGGCCTCCGGCTTATGAGTTCCACCGCCTGCATGCCCGAATGGACTGTTAACAGCGGTCATCTCATTTTCCAGCCATTCAACATCCCGTTCCAGACACTCGATATATTTCCGCTGGCTTTTAATACCCATAAGGCATTCCTTTGCATTTTTCATCGTACTTTCCCTTTCTGCTTTCCCCAACACCCCATATAGGGAGGTGGAAGATAAGCGATACTGATGTTACTTGTTACTTGTTACTTCTACTATATACATTACATATAGAGCTTTTTATAATCATTTCCTCTTTTAATTATCTATATATAGTGTTGGTATATCTCTCAAAAAAAGCGGTCGAAGTGGTAACATCCCATATTTGCCGTCGATTTCGGCTCCGTTGTTACTTGCGTTACCGAATATTTTGCAGTATCCTTTTGTTATCAGAAGAATTCACTAGCTTTTCTGTATTCATAGGCCTGCTCAATATTAGCGATGATCACCTTTACGCTGCTCTTTCCAACTCGCTGGTTTTCCTGTCTGTTTTCGACATATCCACGGTCCTTGAAACCACGGATGCTCTTTTCGTAGGAAAAGCCATTGTCGATCAGCATTTTTCTGCGACAATTCGGCAGGATATAGGTTTTCTTTTCTCCCGGCTCATATCTTCCGAGCAGCGGTTCTCGTGCTACTTCATTAAGATGCTTCACTTCAAAATGCTCCTGATTGGAAGCAATCCATTCCTTTACAGTATCCCATGCACGCTCTACTGCATCTGCCTTCTGCTCTTTTTTCAGTGCTTCCAGCAGTTCAAAGCCCATTTCCCATGCTGCACCACATGCCTCCTCACCAGCATTAAAAACAGCCTTTGATGCAATAAAGTCCGCAAAGACAAGCACCGCAACAAATTCCAGATGAATGCTCGTACATTTTTCATAGAGCATCGCGTACATGGAAACAAACTCATCCCGGAAATTTGTATAAGCCTGCCGCAGCCTGCTGGTGCCCTTCTCCAGTTCATACTCCCGGAACAGATAATCCATAAACATCTGCCCTGCGAAACCATAGTTTTCTGCCAAGATCTGATGCACTTCTCTTGCAAAGTCCGTGTCATCGACCGGCGATGCATACAGTTCCATGACGCGCGTATTTTCACCGTCCATGGAATTCTGCACCGTGATCGGTTGTTCACCAGTAGACAGAATGGTATTGCACCATGTCTGCATTTTCTGCGTACCACCGATGCGGTCACCACGCATCTTTCCAATACCATTGCCCAGCATATACATCATGCGAGACAGATTTTCGTACTTCAAACTGAGCGACTGCAGCTCATCCAATGCCAGTGGAATGTTCCGCACTGTACCTGCCGTGCGCTCGATGCCGACCGCAGTGCTATTATAGCTCCGCAACAGTACATTGGGATCACCGTAGATGGACACTGCTGCCTTCAGCACCGCCGTCTTACCACTGCGAGAGTTTGCCCAGAGATGGAAGATGAACGGCCGCTGCTGAAGGGGCTGCAGCAGCACAGATGCGAAGGATGCCGCCAGCATGACCCGTGCAGCCTGCATCGTGCGCAGCGTTACTGCCGTCTCCATCCATTTGTCTTTGTCACCGTGCGGCGCAACAGCAGCGATAATCCAATTGCTTTCCTCGCCGGCGCCATCATAGGCGGCAGGGCTTTCCATGTGGTAAGGGAAGAATTCCCTGTTCTTGACCCAACCCATGCGCTCGATACTGCGATGCCGCGGAATGGCGGTTTTATTGGAAGTTTCAAAAGCTTCCATATATTTGACTGCCTCTTTAAAGGTTTCCGATGTCACTGGCAATCCCTGATTTGCATATTTTACCAGTTTGCTCTTGTCCATTGCATCGCCACGTGGAACAATAATTTTTCTCCAACGACAATCACCATAGAAAGCCAGTTCCAGCTTTACATCTTCATCATCAACATTCCTCATTCGCCGGGAAATATAAACCGGTGCGGAAAAGGCTGATTTTGCATAGGGAACGCCATTCAGAAATTCAATGTGCCGTACACCATCCATGTCAACTTCCCAGCCTTTCGGCACCACCAGTCCATTCAGTTCCATGCCGTCCAGTTCCAATGCCTTGCAGAACTCCTGTCCGCCTTCGTGTGTATCTGCCTTTCCACCAGTGGTGGTCAGCATTTTTTCAAGGTCCCGGACTCCAATCTTCAGTTTTCCATATTTTTCCTTCAGCTTAAAATACTGGATTGGCTGGTGTTCCCGTGCATAACGTACCAGCTGAAGATTCTTTTCTTCTAAAGCCTCATCAACTGTCAGCTCCTTTTCCAGCAACTTTTGTACACGTTCTTCCATAGTGTAGTATGCAAAAACGATCGGTGCCCGAACACCGCACCCCTCTTTCGGGCAATCAAATCCGAAAAAGTCCCGGATATATCGGCAGGAGCATGGACGGCTCATTTTTGCGGCACGTTCGTAATATTCCTCTGTCTGGTCGTAAGAATATCCGGGATATGCCTCGCTCCACTCATGCACTTTTTTCTGACCGTCTTCCGTAACGGCAACAATAGAGATCATCGCATGCCATATCGCTTCCGGCAGTGTTGCAGCGTTCTCAATGCAATAATCAATAAAAGCACATTGACCGCACATACGTTCCGCAGGGCCGACCAGATCACTCTCTGCATGGAACTCAACAATTTCGGTGTTGCGCTTAAATTCTTCAAAAGCATTCAGCGGGTAGCGGATTTCTTCAACACTGTATACCTCGCACTGTTTCGGCGGGTCGCTCTTAAAGTTCAGCGAACCCGGTGCTCGGAGCATACGAGGAACATCCTGTACATTGTCCAGCTTCCAGCCTTTCTTGCGACCTTCTGCGATGACATACATACCAAACCCGGCAGAAAGTTCCCGGATCTGCTCACGCTCATCTTCGTCATGGATAACAAACGGCTCGTCCAGCAGCCAGATGGCATGCACACCGTTGCCCGACCGCACGATGATGGAAGGTTTCAGCTTCAGGCTGTTCACAAAATCGATAGCTTCTTTTTCTGTCTTCGGCAAATCTTTTTCTTTGTGCGCCGGCCCAAGCACATCTACATCCGCCACCATGCAGACGACTGTATGAAATCTGTTCGATGCCGCCTCTGACACTCGACGGTAGGCTTTCCTGACGCAGTGCAACGCAATAATAGATGTTGGCACTGGTACCCAGCACTTTAATGCGCTCCGCTGCTTTGTCCAGTTCCGTGACCGAGATGTGCTCATTTCTGGAATCCGGCAGCGTCGTGATGGTAATGCATCCTTCTGTGCATTTACCATACAGCATCTGCAAAAAATCCTTCGTTGTAATATTCATAGGCTTTCTCTCCTCCTATATTTTTTACGTGTATTTGCGAATCGCCATTTGACACCGGCCCGTTCCTGCCCCATATTGCAGCGGCGTTTTCTATTGTGTATCTCACCGAAGATGGCTTGTTCTGATGTCAAGGTTTCTTCCCGTGGACAGCGTATCTCTTTTGTCCACTCACGCTCTCTTTCGGGAACGACACCATTCTAGCACAATTCTACACATGGCGGCGAACTCCTGGAGTTCACCCAATAATCACACGATTCTACGAAAAAGCACACCTGCATTTTCGTGCAGATGTGCTTCTAATTTTACCGATTCTTATTTTACTTTTCTGTCTTTCTGCTGCCCAGTGGCCTGACACCAAGCGCGATCAGGATAGCATTCCTTTCTTCGATCTCCATTCCTTCGCAGCAGGTTATAATGAATTTATAGGCCCAATGCTCCCGTGTGTTCAGCAAGATGTGTCCTGCACTGCGCAGCATTTCCATTGTCTCCGTAATGTCCAAATCCAGACCAGCGCAGATGGCAACCACCGTGCGCACTTCCGGGTTATTCAACTTACCATCCCGGAACTTCCTTAGTTTTACCCTGTGGACGCCAGTCTTACTTTCAAAATCATCGCTGGTTCTAAATTGCTCTAAGTACGGTGCCAGCATCTCACAGAAGGTTTTCTCCGGTGGTGCAAGATCATCATTGGCTTCTTCCACCAGAAAGCGTTCAAACTGTAACTTTTTCTGCTTTAAATCCTCTTCTTCAACTGCGCCTTCACTGCATGCAATCAGATCATAGTCCTCGTACCGCTGCAGCAACACGTCTGCCGCTGTACTCTGATGCCTCACCGATTTAAATTCCAGTGTGCATTCTCCCAGATGCTCTATCGCACACTCTGTTAGAGTTTCATTCTCGACATACTGCGGTTCATTTTTTACGATATAGCCATCCGCATACCGATATGCACCAGACACCAGCAGCCGCCGAAGATTTTTGTCCGTGGAAAAGGCATCAAAAAGCGTAAGACGGTCGATTCTACGCTGTTTCTCCGGCTGCGGCACTATATTTGCCATAATGCCCAGTGTTTCCAGCCGGATGCGCATCGCCTGCTTGGACACCTCGAAGAAGATGGCAAGATCAGCAAGCATCATTTCTTCTGCTGTGCCGTACTTTTCCTGCAATTCTTTGTACTTTCTTGCCACTGCCCTGCGTGGCATCAGGATGCGCGCCGCAACTGCATTGGCCTGAATCTCAGCAAGTGCCTCCGGGGTACGGGCGCTGCCGTTATTGTACACTCGGCACTGCTGCACTGCACTCTCTTGTTTTGCATGCTCCTGCCCAGCATTCGCCATCCGTAGCAGCATATATGCGCGGTGTGCATACCAGTGGTACACCTCATGCGCCAACGTAAAATTGTAGCTGCCCATGTTCCGCATCATAAGCACATCTGAGTCCAGCAGAACGGTGCCAGCCTTGCAATGCAGTTGTTCCGGCTCTCCGTCCGCTAAAACCTCTATGTCTGAATCTACAAACACGGTCGCACCGAAAACACTAAGGTCATCTGACATGGATTTATCTACGATCAGGTTGATGCCTATCTTTCCTTCCGCAATTTGACGGATGGGCACCGCCTGCGGCTGCTCCAACGCTTCTCTGCAATACTGCATAAGGAACCGCTCTGCCTCTTTTTCCAGACTTTCCTTATGAGCAGCATCGTCCATGCCAGAAAGGTCAGGCAACAGATTCTGGTTGGCAGACACTCCCGGAAACTCCGGCAAGGGATACAGCGGTTCCCTCATGTACTCTCCATCGACCATCGGATTAACTTGCAAAACCTCCAAGCGGCGCCCAGCAGGAAGCAGCGTTAGCTTGCAGGATGTCCAGAAGAACTTTCCCTTTTCCTCATCCGGAACGCCGTCAATGGCATGCAACTGGAACTCACAGAAGATTTCAGAACGGAAATACACTGTATCTTTATCTACTGCAATAATTGGTGTCCGTTCCAGTCGAATAGACCGCAACTCCGCACAGGCCAGTTGTTCTTTGGAAATTCCACAGTGCGGTTGCTCCGCTCTATCTCCCCTGCTGTCCAGCAAACGCAGTTCTTCTACACGAAGCAACTCGATATCTTCTACCGCATCTGTAATTTCACCGATGCACCTGTTCCATATATAAGAATTCAGCGCGCCGCACGGCGGTGTTCCCTACTTTTCGTACATCCTGTATCACCTGCCCTATGTATAAGAGTATACCATGGCGGCTGGACGGCTTCAACAAAATCTCGTGCAATTCTTACGGCAGAATTGATGTTTGTGTCTGTCTGTGGTAGAATAATGATAATTATACTCTTATATGTATATCTCGGAAAATCATAAAAAAGCAGGGAGATTTCAAAATGACAGATTATGCACCTGGTATGCGTGCTGTTATTCGTGACGAAGAATGGCTCATTAAAAAAATCGAAGCCAACAGCCTTGGTCATCAAGTTTTACAATGTGTTGGCATCACTCCACTGGTGAGGAATCGCGATACCATTTTTCTCACAGATCTCGAACAGATTCAGATTGTAGATCCTGCGAGCATTCAGTTGATTGCCGACTCATCCCCATTTTTCAAACGATCACTATTGTATTTAGAAAGCCAATGGCGGCAGCAGCTTCCCACTGACACAAATTTGCATATTGGCCACAAAGCAGCTATGGACCCCATGCCTTACCAACTGGACCCAACCAAGCTTTCCTTACAGCGTCCCCGCCAGCGCATCCTGATTGCGGATACTGTCGGCCTTGGCAAAACGCTGGAAGCCGGTATCCTGATGTCAGAGTTGATTGCACGCGGCAAAGGCAAGCGCATTCTGGTCGTCACCGTAAAAAGCATGATGACGCAGTTCCAAAAAGAAATGTGGAATCGCTTTACTATTCCGCTCGTGCGGCTGGATTCCAACCGAATCCAAAAGATCCGCGCCAGTCTGCCCTCCAATTACAATCCCTTCTTTTACTATGATAAAACGATCGTTTCCATTGACACCTTAAAACGCGATGTGGAATACCGTACACACTTGGAAAAAGCATATTGGGACATTATCGTCATTGATGAAGCGCAGAATGTTGCCGAGCGCGGTGACCATCAGGCACAGCGTTCTCGGCTTGCAAAACTGCTGGCCAACCGCAGTGATACCATGATCATGCTGTCGGCCACACCGCACGATGGCCGTGCAAAAAGTTTTGCTTCCCTGATGAACATGTTGGACCCGACTGCCATCGCAGACCCTGAAAACTACACCCCGGAAGACATCAAGGGACTGTGCATCCGCCGCTTCAAAAATGATGTCAAAGATCAGGTTAACGGCTCGTTTCTCGAGCGGCAGGTCACATTGGAACATTGTCACGCCTCTGCACAGGAGGAACATGCCTTCGATCTGCTTGCTGAAATGCAGTTGGAAATGGATGCCGGCAAAGCCAAAAATACTGGACGTCTGTTCAAGACGAACTTAGAGAAATCTCTTTTTTCCAGCCCAGCTGCCTGCTGCAAAAGTATCGAGGCACGCCTGAAAAAGCTCTATAAAAAATATACAGTAGATGATATTTCCGATATTCGCTTGTTAGAAGAGTTGCACACTGCTCTGGGACAGGTCACGCCTGAAAACTTCACGCGCTATCAAAAACTGCTGGAACTATTGCGTAGCGATTCCTACGGATGGAACCCCAAAGATCCCGGTGACCGCGTTGTGATCTTTACCGAGCGCATCGAAACCATGAATTATCTGGCGGAACATCTGCGGACTGATCTGGGGCTGAAGTCCTCTGCGATCCAAGAGATTTCTGGTGGTATGAGCGATGCAGAGCAGCAGCGCATTGTAGAAGATTTCGGCCGCACGGAATCTCCCATCCGCATTCTGGTCGCTTCGGATGTAGCTTCTGAAGGTCTGAATCTTCATTATCTGAGCCACCGCCTGATTCACTTTGATATTCCGTGGTCATTGATGGTATTCCAGCAGCGCAACGGCCGCATCGACCGTTACGGTCAGCAAAAACGCCCTGATATCCGCTATCTGCTCATTGAGAGCAATAACAAACAGATCAAAGGTGATATGCGTATCATCGAGATTCTGATTCAAAAAGAAGAGCAGGCACTGAAAAATATCGGCGATCCTGCCTTACTGTTGGGCAAGTTCAATGTGGAAGAGGAAGAAACGGTGATTGCGGAAGCCATCGAATCCGGTTCCGACGCAGATACATTTGCTCAGAGTCTGGATGCCGATGCGCAGGAATTCAACCCCTTTGAAGCTTTGATGGCCGCTGCCTCAGAAACAGAGGAGACTGCTATTGAGCAGCTTTCAGAAACTGTTTCCGACGAAACATTGTTCACCGATAAGGAATATCTGGAGCAAGCTGTGCAATACCTTAATCAGACTGACAGCAATCCAGTTCAGGAACTGCAAACGGTTTCTGGCCTAGATATCCGGTTAACCCCGGAAATAGAGCGCCGTTTGCGTGCGCTTATCCCGGAAGAAGCCATGCCGCAAGGAGAAACACTGCGCCTTTCGGATGACAAAGCCTTCTGCATGGAGCAGATGCGCACCAGCATGCAAAAGAACATGGATGAGGCGGCATGGCCGTCCTCGCAGTATTTGTGGAAGCTGCACCCGATTTTCTCTTGGGTCAATGATAAGGCCGGGCTTTTGTTCAAACGCGCAGAAGCTCCCGTTCTGGGTCTGCCCGGCGTTTTGTATCCCGGTGAAGCGTTGTACATCGTTTCCGGCAGTGTTCCCAACCTGAAATCCACGCCGCTCATCGATGAATGGTTTGGTCTGCTGTATCGGGATGGGCAATTCATTCAGCGACTTTCCATGGAGGAAGTTGTCCAGAAAGCCGGACTGCGTAGCGCGCGTATTCCCAACACAAACTGCATCACGAACCAAAGCATCGTTGCTGCAAGCAGCTTGTTGCACGATGTAGTCATGCAGGCAAAGACCTATCTCACAGAGCGATACCAGCAGTACCAGGCAGAGATGAACCCCAAGCTGGATGCAGAGATGGATAAGCTGATTGAACTGCAGGAAAAGCACAAGGAGTACTATCAGACCACCCTATTTGAACATGAACGTCAACTGCAGGAGCAGGAGCGCCGGGTGGACAAACTGTTTGATGATTTTACGAACTGGGTAAAAGAAACCCTGACGATTCAAAATAACCCATATATTCGCATCGTATCCGTCCTGATGGGGGTATCCGAATGAGCATCGATCTAACCGGTATCACAAATAAAAACGAATATTATACCAACCACTATTTTTCGACCATCTTTGAGGAAAATGCAGGTGAGGCCATCACTGCCTGGGCTCAGGCTGCAAAGTCATCCGAAGAGATCCGCACACCTTGGGCACAGCTGCGACAAAACGCCCGACAGTTCTATCCCTTGCACGACCGCTACGCAGGCGGTGCATTGAATTTGCAGCTTCTGGCTGCGATTCGCACGATGGCAGACCGTTACCTGGCTTCTCTTGGGTATCCAGAAGCTGCCCCGGAACTTGTCCCTGTAGATGTTTCTCTGTCTGTTCCCGTTTATTTGGAAATGAAAAAGAGCAACGGTGCACCACTGCTATGGGTCATGCTCTCTGCTTCCAGAGAATCGGATGCCGGTATTCTGGAAAGCAATGTCTTTGACGGTAACATTGCAGAGGAAGATGCCTTCGGTGCCGTCCACAGCGATGACCTGCTGGAACTGAAAAATGAGGATCTTGCCACACAGATTCTGTTCGGTGCCGCAGAGCCGCCGCGTTTTCTTCTGTTTATTTCGCTAAATCAGATTGCACTGATTGACCGGAACAAATGGAGTGAAAAACGCTATTTGCAATTCGAATTAGAAGACATCTTTTCTCGCTTGGAACTCACAACCCTGCAAGCCATGGTCGTCCTGCTGCATAAAGATTCCCTCTGCCCGGAAGACGGTTCTATTCTTCTAGATGAGTTAAACGAGCAGAGTCAGAAAAATGCTGCGGGTGTTTCACAGGATTTAAAATATGCCCTGCGTGAATGTATCGAACTTTTGGGCAATGAAGTCCTCCACGACATGCGAACCCGGCAGAAAATTAACCTAGAAGAGCATCCCGTGGATGCCGGACAGCTGACACTGGAATGCCTGCGCTATATGTACCGGATGCTGTTCGTACTGTTCATTGAGGCGCGGCCAGAATTGGGCTATGCTCCCATCCGTGAACTGAGTTATCTGAAAGGTTACTCGTTGGAAAGTCTGCGGGATATCGCCGACGCTGTCCGAGATGATGTGGATGAAGTGGGCGATGGCTATTATCTACATGAAACGCTGGCAAAACTTTATGACCTGATTTATAACGGCTATCCGGAAACGGAAGCCGAATTTCAAAAAGTAACCGGTGCCGACAGTATACACGATGTTTTTTTGATTGCTCCGCTCAAGGCGCATATCTTTGACCCGGAGTACACCAAGTTGATCAATGCTGCCAAACTGCGCAACAGCTGCATGCTGCGTATTATCGACTTAATGAGCCTGACACGTGCCTCTGGCAAACGCAATAGCCGCCGGGGGCGTATTTCCTACGCCAATTTGGGCATCAACCAAATGGGCGCGGTATACGAAGCTCTGCTCTCCTACCGTGGCTTTATCGCACAGCAGGATTTATACGAGGTCAAGCGCGCCGGAGTTGACTTCAATGAACTGGATGTCGGCTATTTTGTTTCGGAATCCGAATTGGCGCAGTATACGCAGGAAGAACGTGTCCGCTATGTGTCTGGCAACAAAAAGGGCAAGTTGCGCATGTATGCCAAAGGCACATTCATCTACCGCTTGGCTGGCCGCGAACGGGAAAAATCCGCTTCTTACTATACGCCGGAAGTTCTAACCAAATGCCTTGTCAAATATGCCCTGAAGGAATTGCTGAAAGACAAATCTGCGGATGACATTCTGCATCTAACCATTTGTGAACCTGCCATGGGCAGCGCAGCATTCTTGAATGAAGCGATCAATCAGCTTGCAGAAGCCTATATTTCTCGTAAAGAGCAGGAAACCGGAGAGATCGTCGGCTACGAAGACCGTTTTAACCAGCTGCAAAAGGTCAAAATGTTCATTGCCGACCGCAATGTATACGGCGTTGACCTGAACCCTGTGGCCGTGGAACTGGCCGAGGTTTCTCTGTGGCTGAACACCATTTATCCTAATGGATTTGTGCCGTGGTTCGGTACCCAGCTGGTCAACGGCAATTCCCTGATTGGTGCCCGGCGGCAGTGCTACCGCGTGAGTTCCCTGCAAGCCACCAGCAAGGGGCTGCGCTGGTATGAAAAAGCCCCGGAGCGTGTTCCCCTTGGCACCGAGCGCAAGCGCGGCAAGTTGGCCACACAAATCTATCATTTTCTGTTGGGCGACCCCGGTATGTGCAGTTATACCGACAAAGTCATCAAACAGCTGGAGCCTGCAAAAATCAAGTTTTTGAACACCTGGAACAAGGCATTTACTGCTCCTTACTGTGACGATGATATCGAAACGCTGAAAAAACTCTCCAAAACGATTGACAAGCTCTGGAAAGATCAGATTTCTCTGCGTCAGCAACTGAAGCAGCAGACGCACGACAGCCTGTCTGTGTTCAAATTCAATGATGATGAACCGGACTCTCATACTTCCATCCGCACCAAGGATCAGATGCTGCGCACCATGTACCGTTCCGAGAATGCCAAAAATGCTGGTGCTTATGCTCGTTTAAAATTTGCGATGGATTACTGGTGCGCCCTGTGGTTCTGGCCCATTGACAAGGCTGACCTTATACCCAGCCGCAGCGAATTTTTGAATGATATGTACATGATTCTGGTGGGGCTGTACTCCACCAGCAGTGATTCCCAGCAACTTTCATGGCTGGACGGCGATTCGGACGAAGAAGATACCGATATCCTTCTTCAGGTCAACTTGGACGATTTGTGCGCTCTTTTGCCCCGGCTGAAGCTGGCTCGCACGATTGCACAGCAAAATCACTTTATGCATTGGGAACTGGAGTTTGCCGATGTGTTTGCCGAGCGCGGCGGTTTTGACCTGATGATCGGTAATCCGCCGTGGATCAAGATCGAGTGGAACGAACAGGGCGTGCTGGCGGATGCCAATCCCATGTTTGCTGTAAAAAAACTGACCGCTACTCAGACCACCCACGAACGGCAGACGGCACTGGAAAATGCACATACGCACAGCATGTATTTTGCAGAGTATGAAATGCTTTCCGGCGAACAGAACTTTTTGAACGCCGTGCAGAATTATCCTGCCCTGAAAGGACAGCAGACGAATCTGTTTAAATGTTTTCTTCCACTCTCGTGGGAGAAAACGAATGAAAGCGGCATTGCCGCTTTCGTACACCCTGAGGGCGTCTACGACGACCCGAAGGGTGGTGCACTTCGGGAAATGCTGTATCCTCGTTTGCGATATCATTTTCAATTTGCAAACGAGAGAAAGCTATTTCCCGAAGTGGACCACCATACACAATTTAGTCTAAATGTGTATGGTGGTCCACTGATGGTGTCGTTCGACACCATCAGTAACCTCTACGATGCTAAAAGCATCGTAGAGTGTTACCAAGGCGAAGCCTCCGCGCCGATTCCAGGCATCAAGGATGCCAATGGCGACTGGAATATTACCGGCCATCCTGACCGCATTATCCATGTCACACAGCGCGAATTGGAAGTTTTTGCCAAATTATTCGATGGGAATGATAAGTGGCAGCAAGCAAAATTGCCGCAGTTGCATGTCCACCAATTGATTGAAGCATTGGAATGCTTTTCTAATCAATCCCGAACTCTTTCCACCGAGATTCAGCACCTATATACCGCCGAAATGTGGCACGAAACCAACAACCAAATCGATTGAACCATTGTCCGACATATAGATTTCCCAGAGAACATCCAGTCCATGATTTACTCTGGTCCACATATTGGCGTCGCCAACCCGTTGTTCAAAACCTCCCGCAGAGTTTGTAAATTGAACAGTGATTTTGACCCCATTGACCTGACGATTATAGATGACTCTTACCTGCAACGATGCAATTATTCCATTGCGTGTTCCTATGATGAATATAAACTGCGCACCCCTATAACGCCTTGGGGGAAGCGTTATGATGAGGATTACCGTCTTTGCATGAGAAAAATGCTGAACCAAGGCGGTGAGCGCACCTATATGGTCGCAATTATTCCACCCAAATCAGAGCACATCCACGGAAACTTTGGCATATGCATGGATCAGGGCTTAGCTTCTTTTGCTGCTAATTCGTTCTCGCTCCCATTTGACTTTTACTTAAAATCCACCGGAAAATCCAATATCAATTTTTCGGCAGCTTCTGGTTTTCCAATTCTATCCGACTGGCCGCGTCAGGAAGATACGATTTGTCGTGCAATGCTGCTAAATTGTATCACAAAATACTATTCTGATTTGTGGAAGCAGGAATACCAAGTCAGTTTTTCAGCACAATCTTGGTCCAAATCCGACCCACGTCTCTCCCCTGCCCGCTTTACTTCTTTGACCCCGGAGTGGACATGGGACACACCCTTGCGCACGGACTATGAACGGCGGCAGGCTTTGGTAGAAATTGATGTACTTACTGCCATGGCGCTGGGCATGACTTTGCAGCAGCTCAAAACCATTTACCGCATCCAGTTCCCAGTGTTGCAAAGCTATGAGGCTGACACTTGGTACGATGCCAACGGTCGCATCACCTTTACCAATAACCGCAGCCTGACCGGTGTAGGCTTCACCCGCCCGGAGTGGGAAAATGCCGGTGCTGTGCAGCCAATCAAGCGCGGCGATGCTCCATGGGACGGTATTATGAAGCATGCTCCGGCCGGTTATGTGTTTGCCCGTACCATTACGGATGACACCATGCCTGGCGGCCCGGTACAGCGCACTATTGAGTATGCCGCTCCCTTTGACCGCTGCGACCGCGAGCAGGATTATGAAACCGCGTGGAAGTTCTTTGAGGAAAAGTATAAAGAATAATAGGCCTATAATTTGATTGGAGGCATCAAGTTGTCCAAGAAAAAAGAGTGTTCCAACCTTGAAACACGCACTATGAATGTCACCATGTCCCAAGATGACTTCAAAAAATTAGATAGCGGTGAACTGCGCTCCAATCATGGACTCCGCGATAGTTCTGGTCATATTAAGGCTTCTCTTGATATTTCTTATATTTCAGAAAATGAACTTCCTCAACGTGAGGTAGTCCGCACGGAAACCGTATATAAAGAGTCTCCTGTCGCATCCCCCACGGCGCAGGCTCTTACTGGAGCCACAATGGAAATTTTGGGCGACATCCTTAACGACCCAGAAGTTAAAAAGTCCATTTCTGACCTTATTCACGTACTCTGGCACTATAAGGTACAACCAAAAATTCAAGATACTATTGATAGAATCAAAGGCATCTCACAACCGCCCCCCTCTCTCTGAACAAGTTTTTCAAACAAAAGCAGAACAAATTCTATCTTCACAAACTATTGTTCCGGATTCAAAAGATACTTCATTTGAGCCTATTCCCGTCACAAATGAACAGGCTGCATTTTTGTTAGCCAAGACTAAAGAATCCGCATCCGAATTAACCCGATTGATTTATCTTCTTTCCAATATCGTAGTCAAGGATGATGTAACAGCCGAAGAATACAGTCTGGAGCAATCTTATATTAAAGAGTTGCTCAGTGAATCCTCTGTGTCAACGATGACTTTTCTTCTCCAAAATCGCCAACTTGGTATTATTGACGATAAAACCGCACTTCTTTTTTCTGATGTTCTTGAGGAATATGTCAGTGACGGTCAACAGCGCATTCCTCTCTCCATCGACAAGATATCCAATCAATAATTATAGGAGTATATTGCGATATGTTACCCTCAATTCTTGCCAGCCAACTCGAAAAAGGCATTGGTGATTACATCGACACTACTTTTCCCATGAGCAACGCTCCCTTCAAAGGTTCCGTTGCAGAAATGCTTGCTCAGAAAGGCTCTGTTTATCATGAGCCTTATCTTGCCGTGCGTCTGCCCTTCCGTATTGCAAAGGAAATGCCAACCTGCTTTGAGGCAATTCACCCTGCATATCTTCCCTATGTTCATCAGCAAAAAGCGTTTGAACGACTGACTGGCAATGACGGCCGTTCTACACTGATTGCAACCGGCACAGGCTCCGGCAAAACTGAATGCTTCTTGTACCCCATTCTGGAATACTGTTACCAGCACCGGGGGGAGTCTGGCATCAAGGCGCTGATCATCTATCCTATGAATGCCCTTGCCACCGATCAGTCCAAGCGAATTGCAGAACTGATTCATAACAGTCCCGAACTGCGCGGCAATGTAACTGCCGGTATGTATATTGGCGGTCTGGAACGCACTCCGTCCCGCACCATGAGTGAGCATGGCATCATTACTGACCACGAGACTCTGTTGAACAGTCCGCCGGATATCCTGCTAACCAATTATAAAATGCTGGACTATCTGCTTGTGCGCCCCAAAGATGCCCTGCTTTGGAAGCAGAATAATCTAGAAACGCTAAAGTACATTGCAGTGGATGAGCTGCATACCTTTGATGGTGCACAAGGCACCGACCTTGCCTGCCTGCTGCGCCGTCTCAAGCGCCGCCTTGGTATCTATGATGGGTACCTCTGCTGCATTGGCACCTCTGCTACCATGGGTTCCAAGGAAAATAGCGGCGCCATCCTTAATTATGCCGAGGAGATCTTTGGTGAGCCATTTGAACGAGATGCCGTCATCACCGAGAATCGGCTCAGTGCCGATGAGTTTTTTGCTGGACAGTCGACCGCATTCTTTGCCTTGCCTTCCGCAGATCAGACTGCACAGCTGGTAGCTCTTGCCGAAGAGGACGATCCTTCCGCCTATCTTCAGTGCGCGGTAAAGGCATGGTTCCCGGATTTTTCGCAGGACGTTCTATCCGACAGTGGCCGCATTGAACTGGGCCGGGTTCTTCTGCAGCATGCATTCCTACAGTCTGTTCTGCACCTAACGGAGGGCAATTACTATCAGGTTTCCCGCATTGTGGAAGCGTTGGCACCACATTATCCGGCACTGAATGAATTATCCGATGCTTCTGCCGCGCTCAACTCGCTCTTTGCACTGGTTTCTCATGCGCGCACCGGTAAGCCCCGGAAACTGCGTCCATTCCTGAATGTACAGGTGCAGCTTTGGATCCGGGAACTGCGGCGCATCGTTGCCAAGGTCGATGCGGAACACATCACTTATAAAATTGCGCACGATCTGAACAAACAGCAGGCCAGACAGTATCTTCCTGTCGTCAACTGCCGTGACTGCGGCATCACCGGCTGGGTCACGATTCTGAACGAGCGCCAGAATGCTGCCATGGTCAATCTGGAGGCGTTTTACAACCAATATTTTAAAGCAGATGAAAAAGTCGCGATGCTTTTCCCTCATCCGCATGAAAATGTTCCCACCGGAATGCTGCCTGCACGCATCTGTCCAGACTGCCTGCAGGTAAAACTGGGGATCGACGGCAGCAGCGAATGTGCCAGCTGCGGCACCCGCATGGTGGACATTCTGATTCCCAGTCCGATTCGGACAACCGGTCCGAAACAGCATAAGCAGTACATCTGCCCCTGCTGCGGCAGCCGCCGGGGACTTTCGCTGATGGGCGTACGCAGTGCTACAGAAATCAGTGCCAGTATTTCACAGATGTTCGCCTCTCGCTTCAACGACGACAAAAAAACGCTTGCATTCTCCGATAATGTGCAGGATGCCGCCCATCGTGCTGGCTTTTTCAATTCCCGCACCTGGCGGTTTGGTCTGCGCACGGCAATTCAGCGTTATTGCGCAGAATGTGGTTCAGGTCAAAGCCTTGCTGATTTTCAGGCCGGGTTTGTGGATTACTGGCACCTGCACATGACCGATGAAGAATTTGTCAGCTTTTTTATTCCGCCCAATCTGACTTGGAAGCGTGCATACGAGGAAATGACGCAAAATCGTAAGCTCAGCGATGACAAGCAGGCGCATATTTTGATGCATGAGATTGAGCAGCGCATCCAGTATGAAATCATGCTGGAATATGGTCTTACCAGTAAAATTGGACGCACTCTGGAACGGTCGGCTTGCTCGGTTCTTTCCTTTTCTCCTGAGGATATTGAGCAGATTGCTGCAGCAGTCCAGCTGCGTGTTGTTAACGAACTGGGTATCATGTCTCGGGAAGACCGCATAATCTTTCAGCGCATGGTCATCGGTTGGCTGAATCTACTCCGGTGCAATGGTGCTTTTAAGGATGCTGTTTTTGATGAGTACACCATCAATGATGGCAAAAGCTATATGCTTTCAAACGACCGCAATCGCTGGCTGCCCGGTCAACAATCCGGGCGTAATATTCCTCGTTTTATAGCTGAATACCTTGGAAAAAGCCATCCTACTTCTGAGTTTGATTTACCATCTTCGCGCCGTTACACAGACTGGATTGCTTTCTGCTGCACAGAATCAATTCTTGACGAGCTCAATTTCCGCGCTATCAGCAAGCTGATTCTGGAAGAATCTGTGAAGAACGGTATTGTCGTATCTGTGCCTTCTTCCGCAAACTATAAAGTCTATGGCCTGAACAAGAGCCGTGTCTTCCTTGCAAACGATGTTATCCAGCTGCGCTGCGAACATTGCGGTGCGGTGTATTCGTTTTCTGCCGAAAGCCTGCCGCTGTGGGAAAATGCGCCCTGTCCTCGGTCTGCCTGTGGCGGTAAACTTGCCGAATATAAATCATCCGGCATCAATTACTATGGCCGACTTTACAGCACCGGCGATCTGGCGCGCATCAATGCACGGGAGCATACTGGCCTGCTGGAACGTCCAGATCGTGAGCAACTGGAGAAGGATTTTAAGCGTAGCAAGGAAAATCGTTCCAACTGGGACCCCAATGTTCTCTCATGTACCCCCACTTTGGAAATGGGTATTGATATTGGTGACCTTTCCACGGTCATCCTGTGCAGTATGCCGCCTGCACAAAGTCAGTTTCTGCAGCGTGTTGGCCGTGCCGGACGCAAAGACGGCAATGCTCTGACCTTGGCAATTGCAAATGCGCGGCCACATGACCTCTATTTTTACGCAGATCCTTTAGAGATGATCTCCGGTTCGGTCACACCACCAAAAATCTTCCTGCGCGCTTCCGCTGTATTGGAACGGCAGTTCATGGCTTTTTGCATGGATTCTTGGGTGCGGAAAGGCATTCCTGATGATGCTATCCCCGATAAGGTCGGCATTATTCTGAAGAAACTGGATGCACGGCCTTCCGATATGTTCCCTTTCAATTTTCTCAACTACGTGCAGAGTACACTTTCCCGGCAGATCAACTCTTTTGTCCAGATGTTTTCCGCTTATCTGGACGAAAGCTCCAAGGAAGAGCTGCAAATATTTGCCCGCGGCACTGGAACCACAGAAAGTTCCATGCACATTAAAATTCTGGATGCCTTTGAAAGTTTGAAGAAGCAACAAAACAGCCTGCACAACAGCGTAAATTCCCTGAAGGTCATGATCCAGCAGCTAGAAAACAAGCCCAAAGACAGTTCTTACGACGAAGAGATCAAGGAACTAAAGGGCGAGGAAGCGGCCCTATTGACCGTTTTGCAGGAGATCAGCAAAAAGAACGTTTTCAACTTCTTGTCCGATGAGGGATTGCTGCCCAACTATGCTTTTCCGGAGGCTGGGATCATTCTGCGGGCGGTTCTCTACCGAAAGTCCGATGAGGAACTTCCGTCTGCCCGAAAAAAGTATGAAAAGCTCGTCTATGAATACAACCGCTCCGCTTCCTCTGCCCTCAGTGAGTTTGCACCGAGCAACAGTTTCTATGTGGATGGTCGCAAACTGACAATCGATCAGGTAGACCTGACAACTGCTCAGAGTGCCCTTTGGCGTCTGTGTCCAAACTGCTCTCATGCGCAGCTTGAAACAGCTGGCCGGAACACAGCAGCCTGTCCTCAATGCGGAAGTCCCGCTTGGGCCGATTCCGGTCAGATGCGTAACATGCTGAAAGTGCAGATGGTCTACTCCAACATGGACTACACCAAGAGCTTGATTAGTGATGAAAGCGACGACCGCTCTAATATCTTTTATTGCAAGCAGCTCCTTGTAGACGTAGATGAGGACCACGACATCTCCTGTGCCTATCGCATGGACAATGAGGAATTTCCCTTTGGTTACGAATTTGTCCGTAAAGCAACGCTGCGGGAGATCAACTTTGGCGAGAGCGACCTGACAGGTGAAAAGTTATCGATTTCTGGTGTCGAGGAAGTGCGCAAAGGGTTCCGGATCTGCAAATACTGTGGTAAGATTCAGACTGACAGCAAGCCGAATAACCACAGCTATTCCTGTAAGACACGCAAAATCCCTGCGCTATCACATGCCGATGCCTATGAAGAATGTCTGTTTCTGTATCGTGAATTCAGCACAGAGGTTCTCCGACTTCTGATTCCCGCTACGACGATGGACTCTTCTTCCGTCCGGATGGAATCCTTTGTTGCGGCCTTCATGCTTGGTATGAAAGAATATTTTGGCAATGTCGATCACCTCCGGGCTGCTGTCAGCGAAGTACCCGTCCCGGATGCCGACTATCGCAAGCAGTATCTCGTGATCTACGATTCGGTTCCCGGCGGTACGGGATATCTGAAGCAGTTGATGCATGAAAAAGATTCTTTGATTCAGATTTTTGAAAAAGCCCTTCATGTTATGGAAACCTGCTCCTGCAAAGACGATCCGCAGAAGGACGGCTGCTATCATTGCCTATATGCGTATCGCCAGAGCCAGCAGATCGGTAATATTTCGCGTGCAACTGCCATTCGGCTGTTGAAAACGATTCTTTCCGGTAAAGACCATATCCAAAAAATCGATATGATCAGCAGTATTCCTGTAAACCCGCTGTTTGAAAGCGAATTGGAATCGCGTTTTTGGGAAGCGATCCGTCTAAAAGTTGGTGCTGCAAATATCAGTGACACCGTAAGAAACGGAAAACACAGTTATTATCTCAAACTGGAGCACTCTGCTTGGGAACTTGAACCTCAGGTTTCACTGGGTCCAAGCAACGGTGTATCCGTTCCCTGTAAACCAGATTTTGTGTTCTGGCCCGTAGCCGCGCCCGGACACAAGCCCCTAGCGGTGTTTACGGACGGCTTCCTATATCACAAGGATATCGTTTCCGATGACACCATCAAACGTGAAGCACTCCGCCGCAGTGGGCAGTTCCGGGTCTGGTCCCTGAGTTTTAAGGATGTTCAGAACGTTTTTACCCCGCAGGGGGATTACGCCACTTCTGTTTTAGCGGTCGAAAAAATGCCGCTCGGCAAGGTGATGTACCGTTCCGAAGTACGAAAGCTCCATGCAGAGGTACTTGATCCTGCAAAGCTCTCTGCGTTTGACCTCTTGATTGCCTACCTGAATCTGCCGGATGCCGAAACGATCTTCCACGCACAGGCACACGCTTATGCACTTTCTCTGCTGGATCCGGCATTCATCAAGAACAATGCGGCATTCGATCAATGGCATCAGGTCTTTCAGGATGTGAACGATCAACTGCATTTTACAGATTCCAGTTTCCGCTTTGGGCTGACCGCTTATGGAGCGTGGGTCCCTCGTGCTGTAAATTCTCATCTGGCTCTCTATGCAGGCATTTCCGCTGCATCCATGAAAGCAGATGGTGCTGTTACCGTCTTTGCCGTCCTGAACGATGACAAGAACAGCCGCACAGATAAATACGAACCGGAGTGGAACGGTTTCTGGCAGTTTTTCAATCTGATGCAGTTTGCCTCAGAATTTGCTGCCGTTTCTTCTACCGGGCTCAGGCGCATGGACTATCTCGCACTTCCTGTTTCCCAGAGCAGCTGTTCTTCAGCGGAAGCCTCTTCCACACCCGATTCCGGATGGAATTCCATCGGTGAATTGCTATTTGACGAAGATGCGAAAGCATTCGCTGCCTTGGCACAGAAAAGCGGTATCCCAGCACCTGCTGAAGATTTCATTGGATTTGAGGCAGCTGGTGCAGATGGAAATGTCATCGCAACGATTGAAATTGCTTGGCCGGACAAGAAATTGGGATTTATGACTTCTGAACAGTCCATTGATCGAGAAAAGATGGAGCATCTCGGCTGGAAAATATACACCGCAGCCGATCTATCTGGTCTTGATTTAAGCGATCTATTGGGAGGAAAGAACGTATGACAACTGCAAAAGTCGCAATTTCCGCTGATTTTTTGACGGCCTTTGCACACCTTCCCCGTCAGGTGCAGGGCAAAGTTACCGAATTTGTCAACAAATTCCGGAATGACCCTGCTTCGCCGGGAATTCACTACGAAAAGATAAACTCTTGTATCGATAAAAAAATATATTCCATTCGTATCGATGACACCTACCGCGGCATTGTGGTTCGTCAATCCGAAGTTTATCTGCTTTTATGGGTCGATCATCACGATGAGGCCTACCAGTGGGCCGCCCGAAAACGCTGTGAAGTAAACCCGAACACCGGTTCACTCCAGGTTTTTGATGTGCAAACGGTTTCCGAACCGATCGCAGCACACAGTCAGCCGCTTCTGTTTTCTGCTTTCAAAGACTCGGATCTGCTTCGGCTGAGTGTTCCTGAAGCGCTGCTGCCTTATGTCCGCAGCTTTGAAACAAAAGAACAGTTTTATCAGGCGCGATCTTCCTTCCCGGCAGATGCATACGAATATCTCGCCTGGCTTGCAGAAGGCTTTTCCATGGAAGAAGTTCTGGAACTTGCCAACGAAGAATGCAATACCTCTCCCGCAGCACAGGATTTGTCGGCAGCATTGGAACAGCCCATTACCATGCGGTCCTTTGTCGTCGTGGAAGGGGAAGACGAACTGCGCCGCATCATGGCTGCACCGCTTGAAAAATGGCGTGTTTTTTTACATCCGGCTCAGCGAAATCTGACGCAGAAAAATTACTCTGGCCCTGTTCGTGTTCTGGGTGGTGCAGGAACGGGAAAAACGGTTGTCGCTCTGCACCGCGCTAAATATCTGGCATCTCAATGCACCGGGCAGCAGCATATTCTTTTTACGACCTATACGGCGAACCTCGCCGCAGATATTCAGGAAAATCTCCGCAAGATCTGCTCGATCGAGGAACTACGCAAAATTGAAGTCATTCATCTTGACGCATGGGTCAGCCGCTTTATGCGCGAGTCCGGCTTTTCTTTCCAGATTGGCTACGATGACGCCTTGGCTCCTATATGGGAAAAGGCGCTCTTTCTTGCAAACACGGAACTGCCTTACGACGTTTCTTTTTATCAGGAAGAATGGAATCGGGTCGTGATTTCACAGGAAGCGATTACGCGTGACCAATATCTGAAAGTCTCCCGAAACGGCCGCGGCACACGGCTGGACCGCAGAAAGAGGCTTCTTGTATGGCAGGTTCTGGACAACTACCAAAATCTGATGAAAGAGCATCAGATCCGCGACATCAATACTGCCATGTATGAGTGCACAAAACTTTTACAGGGCAGCAGTGTAAAGTTGCAGTATGCCCATATCATTGTAGACGAAGGACAGGATCTAAGCGATAACGCATATCGCCTGATTCGTGCTCTGGCCGGCCCGGAACACGCAAACGATCTTTTTATCGTGGGTGATGCGCATCAGAGGATCTATCGGAATCGGCCTATCTTATCGAAATGCGGTATCAATGTCCGCGGCCGAAGCAGTATTTTAAGAATCAACTATCGCACCACAGAGGAGATTCGGCATAGTGCATTTTCCTTCTTAGAGGGCCTCTCTTTTGACGATTTGGATGAAAGTACCGATAGCGGAACCCAATGCCAATCTTTGACCCACGGAGAACCTCCTATCATTCGGAATTTCCCGGATGCAAACGCAGAATTCAACTTCATTTATACTGAAATCCGGAAGCTACAAAATTCTGGTATTTTGCTAAAGGAGATTTGCATCGTTGCGCGTACAAAGAACCTTGCAAACGATTATCTGTCCCTGCTGACAAAGGCCGGCATCCGTTCCTACGCAATCAAACGGAATCAGCCTGACAATCGAAACTTTGATGGAATTCGTGTCGCAACCATGCATCGTGTGAAGGGGCTCGAATTCAAATACGTCTTTATTGCTGCCCTCAATCACCGCGTTGTTCCTCTAGCTGCTGCCATCAATCACATGGATCCAATCTCCGAAAAAGAATCCATCACATCCGAAAAATGTCTGCTTTATGTGGCTATGACACGCGCGCAAAAGGGAGCTTACATCACAAGCTATGGTACTTGCTCTCAGTTCCTACATCAATCTGACTGAAACACTTTCTATATGTAATTCTTCTACTTCTTTTTGTTGAATTTTTGGCCTACCCATGGTAATATTGAATTACCATTACAAGGAGGATTTCCTATGAAACTCACAAGCCTCTATGTGCATGACTTCAAGGGCTATAGAGAACATCAATTTGATTTGCAGGGAAAAAGCACCGTCCTTTTCGGTGTAAACGGTGCTGGCAAATCAACCGTTCTGACCGCCATTAATTATTTAATGTGGCCAGTTTTGAACCGTTTAAGCAACACTCAGGGAACTGCTTTCCGCTCCTTAAATGCAGAATCTGTTCATGTTGGCTTTGGAATGATGAACCTTGGTGCTGATTTCAGCCTGGCTGGTGAAACCTTGTCTTTAAGAAAAGATTATATTAAAGCCAAGCCCGGAAAAGCACCACGAGTAATTCCATACAAGGATTTATACGATGCTTTTGTTGAAAAATTTACAGCAACTTATCTCTCTGAGGGATCAGAAAACAATATGCCCATTTTCGTCAATTATGGAACCAATCGTTCCGTCCTTGACATTCCTCTTAGAATTCGTACCAATCATGAATTTTCGCAGCTGGCAGCTTTAGAGCGAGCCAGCGAGAATGAATTGGATTTTCGTTCCTTTTTTGAGTGGTTTCGCAATCAGGAAGACATCGAAAACGAAACAAAAACAGAAACCAAAAATTTCGATTATGAGGATGTTTCTTTAGGGTGTGTCCGCACAGCTGTCTGTTCTATGTTGGATAATGTCTCCGACCTAAAAGTTAAACGTAGTCCCCTGCGCATGACAGTCAAGAAGAATGGACTAGAAATGCGCGTTGATAATCTTTCTGATGGTGAGAAATGTACCCTCGCTCTCTTTGGTGACTTAGCTCGTCGTATTGCTCTGGCTAACCCTTCTCGCAGCAATCCACTTGAGGGAGAAGGTATTGTACTCATCGATGAGATTGAACTTCATATGCACCCTTCTTGGCAGCGAAAAATTCTCGGTGCATTAAAAAGTACTTTTCCGAACATTCAATTTATCATCACAACGCATTCTCCTCAAGTGATAAGCGAAGTAGATGACAGTTACAATCTTTTCGGTCTGAAGCAGGAAAATGACGATGTAATCGTTAAACCCTATAATGTGCATGGATGGGATACCAACGGAATTCTGCATAGCGTAATGCATACCACTGAGCGTCCCGAAAATGTTGTAAGAGCATTTGAGGCATTCGATAGCGCCATCAAATGCAACCTTGAAGAAGCATCTAAAATTCTTCAGTACCTGAAAGAAACTGTTGATCCCAACGATCCAAAGTTGACAGAGTGTGAAGTTCGTTTCGATTTAGAAAATCGCTGAGGATTAACTATGATTAAAATCAATAAAGGTATTGAGCCTGTAGAGCTTACGAAATACAAACAACAGCCTAATGCATCCTACCGAGATATGCATGGTGCTCCCTCAGGAAAAAGTAATTCCGATGGAACTCCCATCGATGTTTATACTATAGTTCTGAATCGTCTAATTCAGGAGCAAGGGTGTATTTGCGCTTATTGCATGTGTCGAATTCCAGAAAAAGGAAAGAAAGCAACGATTGAGCATATTGACCCACAGAGTGCCACTTCTAAAGAGAAATCCTTAGATTATCGGAACATGCTTGCTGTATGTAATGGAAATCGTGATGCTCACAATGACAAAGAAAAATCCTGCGATGCACATCGCAAAAATGCTCCTTTAAGCGTCAATCCATTAAAATCAGATACATTATCTTCTCTCAAATATCTATCCAATGGCGAAATAACTGCCTCTGACGATGCTATTAAGAAAGACCTCTGTGATACTCTCAATCTAAACTGCTCAGAAAGACGCATCCCGGAAAACAGAAAGGCCGCCTTAACTGCATACCTTCGGGTCTTTGTCGCCAAACATCCCACCGGCAATATTAAAGAATCTTGCCGACGGGAGTTAGAAAAATATCAACAGGGATCACCCAAAATGCCATACGTTGGTATTATTTTGGATTGGCTTACTCGCCATACATAATAGTATACCTCTTACATCTCTTATTGAGCATTGGGGCAGTGGTATTCCGCGCATCATGGGAAAAGTCAAAGCCTATGGTCTTCGAGATCCAGAATTTATCGGCGGTGAAGTTGATTTGCGTATCAATATCTATCGTAACCAACTGAATGCCGCCAGTGCTGCTCAGGACATTCCTCAGCATAATGTGAGTGCCGACAAACAATGAGCACTGCCGATAAAGCGCCGATAAAGCGCCGACAAATGAACAAGAGCGGCAAATTTACAATTATGTCCTCGAAAATCCATCCATTACAACTACCCAAGCTGCTACTTTGTTAAAGATCGGGCAGCGTCGCGCACGAAACCTTTTAGTCAAGATGGTAGATGACCGCTGGTTGAATAAGGAAGGTGCTTCTCGCAGCACTGTTTACGTAATCAACCACGACCCTGTGTAATATTGCCCTGTTCCCCAGAACGACTACCCTCTCTGCTCTCCCCCGCCCTTTTCCTCATGCCTGCATCGCATTGTTCCCAAGAACGAGCCAGAAAAATGTACGATTATGACATCAATTTGCAGGTGTCGAGCCATGTGGAGTGTGTCATTGCACTTTCCAAGGGTGAGATCGACTCCAAAAAAGTCCGTGTAGAGTTCTCTTTGGAGGGCATAGACACTTCAGGATTGCAAAAGGGAGTTTCCCATAGTTAAAGATACCACACCAAATATAACGAATCCACGCTTATATGATACTGCATGAAAAAAGGTACTTGATAAAAGCAATGAAGCGCAATATCAAGTACCTTTTTGATTTGTTTTTTACATGGTTATTAAGAGAATTACTCTTATTCCGAAGTCCTCAATCGTTCCACCACAGTTCCTTTGTTAAAGAAGTGGAGAACGATCAGCGGAATGACCGCAGCCAGCAACAGATAAAGCACGCCGATGACCAAAGCTGGAACCAATGTAATGTGCAGAGTAAAGAACCACATAGATGGCGAGTTCAAGACATTTTTCAGCACCGTCACAGCAAGCAGCAGCGCAACCACTCCACCAATGATGTCTGCACCAGCGGCATAGTAAACGCCTTCATAAACCATCAGCCTTTGAAGCTGGCGATTTGTCATACCGATACTCTGCATAGTCGCAAACTCATGGCGACGGGTAATAATATTGGTGATGATCATATTTGTAAAGTTAATCAATCCTGCCAATGCCATGATACAGCCAATCAGACTACCTACAACCCAAACCATACTTGCAACAGAATTTAATTGTTCTTTCAGTAATTTTGTTGAGGTATAGGTAACAGAGGGGTTCTTTTCAACATAACTGCTCAGAAAGTCCTCCATTTGCGGATGCAGAGAAGCATCCATATTAAATCCATAGTTCAACAGGGTCGGGGTCGTGTAAATCTGTTTGAATACGGTGTCTGGTAAATACACAAAAGGCGCATCGCCGCCAATATGCATCGTAGCCGTAGTTGTTGTCGGCGTTTCGTCCTCAGTCCCAACGGTGCAGGCTTTTGCCAGAATTGTGCAGGTTTTGACTAACTCACCATCCCTGTAAAAAGAAATGCTATCACCGATCTGCAACTGCTCTGACAGGGATGTTGTTTTCGGGCCACCACTCAGTCGGTCTAATCGGTTTCCGATAATGACATATTCTCCGGTTAGCATTTTCTGTTTCAGTACATTAGGATCTGTTTCACCATCATAAATCATCATGTCAGACCAAAAATGTTCGGAAGCGCCATAGACATTTCCAAAGAAAAGATTTTCTGCATCCGGGGCAGTATTCAGCGCATAATTCCCGAAAGACTTGCTAATCCCATTTTCATATTCAAAAGTATTTGTGCAAGTAAGTCCCTCAAAGCCGTAATCCACAAGCACGTTACCGTCATCTACGGTGTTACGATAAAGATACCGTTCTTCTTCCAGACCGTTCTGCTCACGGATCATATCTACTACTTGCTGTGGAAGTGCATCTTCGTGATGTCTAAAGCCCTCCTGAACATTGACTGCAATCGAATTGTAGACGGTAAAATCTGTTTTTGTTGTGCGGGTAATCCACTTTTCTTCATCCATACTCTGTGTCACGATGATAATAGAGTTGAACAGAACGATACACAAAAGCATAGAAACAACAATGAATACACAACGGCGTCTGTTACGTCCTAAGTTAGAAAATGCCATGTGAGAGAGCTTTGCTCCACTGATTCGTGTAACCGTTTTCTTTTTATAATCATCCTGCTCCGTATAACGAATTGCCTCCATGGGAGATACTTTTGATGCCTTTTTGGCCGGTTTGCGGGTACTGATAAACACTGTCAAAATCGTAAACAATGCGGCTATAACAAATAGCATAGGAGATGCCGATGCCTGCAAACTTGCCGTAGAATACTCATAACTGAAAATTCGCATTACTACCGGAAGCAACGCCCTGCCTGCAAAGAACCCGGCAATTAAACCGATCGGCAGACCGATTAGGGTCAGCCATACCGCCTGCCGATTGACGATGCTTTTAATTTGCCGTGTAGAAGTACCAATCATCCTCAATAAGCCATATTGCCGAACATCCTGCATAACGGAAATATCAAAAATATTATAAATCAGCAGATAGCCACACAATACAAACATCAAAACAAATACTACGGCAAATAAGATGGACTCCGAAGAAATCATGGCTTTTCCCATCTGGTTTTCAACAGAGAGGATAAAGTTATCGGCAGACATATCCTCTGGATTGCCGCCGATGGAGTAGACAAAGCTATCCATCTGCTCCTGAATGTTCGTCTTGTCTTTCAGCACAACTTCAGAAAAAGTAACCCCTGAGATTTCTCCATCCACTGCGTGGGTATTTTTCACCACATCCGGATTATCTTTTACAAACTGCTCTGAGAGAATCGCCACGCTGACCGTATCGTTGCTTGCTTCCCACCAACCGGAAAGCACCATATCATAATGATAGGTTTTTCCCCGCAGTTCAAATTCCAGAGGAACTTCTGCTCCGATCTCCGGTTCCACACCAAGGGCTTTCAAAGCCAGTTCGGTAGTAGCAATTTCATTCGCCTTTTCCGGCGCTGAACCATGCGTTGGCACGCAGAATGTAAGTTCCTGCTGTATGCTGTCAGCATAGTTTAATTCAACAGAATGACCCACGGCGTTGCTTGCATATCCAATCGTCCGCCGATGACCTGCCTGCTCCACAAAATCACTGTTTTTCAGTTGCTCAAATTGCTCCTCTGTCATATAGCCGAAGGTTCCATCTCCCTTGCTGCCTTTCTGCATCTGCATAGAGAGCTGCATGGAGGATACCATGTTAAATGCCAGTGAAGTGATGGATGTAAACAAAAATGCTGTCAGAACGATCGCAAGAATCGCCGCCAGATTACGAACCTTATTCTTCTTGAAATATTGTTTAGACAGCCGCTTGATGGTTTTTGTATTATTATTGCCAAATAGAATGTCATTCATAGTCCCGCCCCCTTTACTGCACGATCTTGCCATCCTCAATCCGAATGATACGGTCGGCAAGCTGGGCAATCTCATTATTATGAGTAATCATCACGAGGGTTTGGTGGAATTTCTGACTTGTGGTTTTCAAAAGCCCCAGCACATCAGCGCTGGTCTTGCTGTCCAGGTTGCCGGTGGGTTCATCAGCCAAAACAATAGCGGGTTTTGACACCAAGGCGCGGGCAATGGCTACGCGCTGCTGCTGACCGCCGGAGAGGTTATTGGGCATATTGTTCAGCTTATCCTCCAGCCCCAGCATCTGAACAACTTCTTTCATAAACTTCTTGTCTACCTTGTTTCCGTCCAGCTCCACAGGCAGCACGATGTTTTCATAGACATTTAGCACCGGAACCAGATTGTAGTTCTGGAAGATGAAGCCGATCTTTCTCCTACGGAAGATAGTAAGCTGCTCATCTTTTAATGTGGAGAGTTCACGCCCATCCACAATAACCTTGCCGGAGGTAGGCACATCCAGCCCGCCAATCATATTCAGTAGTGTAGATTTACCGCTGCCGGAGGTTCCTACGATAGCAACAAATTCGCCCTTTTCAATGGAGAGGGTCACACCATCCAAGGCTCTGGTAATGTTCGGCTTTGCACCATAATATTTTTTCAGTTCAGTCGTTTGCAAAATGCTCATAAAGAACACCATCCTTTCTTTTTGATAAATCCATTATAACGACCAAACCTCACAGAAATGTCACAGCCAGCATAATAAATTGCCCTGAAATGTCACAATCCTGTGACATTTCAAAAAAACAGGTTATTCATGGGGAAGAAAAACGGAGAATGTTGAACCTGTTCCTACTTGAGAAGTTACTTGTATATAACCGTTCTGTAAGCTAATAATTTCCCTTGCAAGATACAACCCAATGCCGATTCCCTCTATATCGTGGACATCTTCTTCCCGATAAAAGCGCCTAAAAATTGCTCCTTGCTGGTTTTCGGGAATACCTTTGCCGGTATCGGTAATGCTGACTTTCAGGTGCATTTCCCAGCTTTCAACGCAAACACGGATAGAACCGTACTCCGGCGTGTACTTAACTGCATTATCCAATATGTTAAATAGGGCTTCTGCCGTCCATTTGCGGTCATGGGAAACAACCAATGTTTCCGGGCAGTTTACTTCAACTTGTATGTGCTTTCTTTCAGCGTTCAGAAAAATACCGCCCAGCGCCATAGCAAGAGTATCATAGATAGGCTGCTGTTTCTTTTCAAGTGAGATAACGCCAGTTTCAAGTCGGGAAGTTTTTATCATAGCCTGCATTAAGAAATCCAGTTTATCAAGCTGTGTGCCACTGGCAAGCAGAAATTCCCGCTGTTTATCCGATGGCACTTCTTGTTCTAATAAGGTGGCATTTACCATTTTTAAGTTTGCTATCGGTGTCTTTACCTGATGAGAAATATCGGAAATTAACTCCTGTAAGTCAGCTCGTTCACTGGCAACGCTGTTTTTGCTTTCCTGCATAACCTCATAAAGACGCACCAGCCGATGATTGATTTTATAAAATAGGTTTTCTTCTTCGGCAACCTGTGATACATCTATTTTTCCATTCATCATTTCGTCTAAGGTGCAGCAAAGCATTTCAGAAAACAAAGTCAGCTTTCGCCGTATCAGTATCACAAAAGCAGTAACACAAAGTAGAAAAAGCAGACCAAAAGCCATGCTACAAAATACCACAGACATTTCTTTGGTCAGGATATATAGAACCGAAAACATGACCACTGATAAAAGTAAAATGGTAGTTGCCAGTATTATGCAGACTTTATTTAAGGAGAGTTTTTTTGAAATCATTTTTGCGCTCCTCCAATCCACATATAGCCCATACCGTAAACGGTTTTGATGTAGGAATGCTGGTTCGTTTCAATTTTACTGCGGATGCGGCTGATCGTTGTGGTTAGTGCGTGTTCATCCACATAATTTTCATCTACATCCCACAGCTTTTCAAGCAATACCTGACGTGTCAGGACAGTTTGAGAATTTCTTGTCAGCACTTTTAATAAACGATATTCCAACGATGTAAGGGTAATCGGCTGTCCTGCGAGACAGGCTGATAATTCGGAAAAATTGATATACAAATTCCCGTCATCGTAGAAATCGCCGCCGGATTGTGCTGAAATGCGGTTCAGTAAAGCAGATACTTTCTTTTGGAACACGCTGATAGGAAAGGGCTTTGTTACATAATCATCTGCGCCCAATTCAAATCCTTTCAGCATATCGCTTTCCATATCATTTGCGGTTAGAAAAATCACGGCGGTATCAGGACGGCGTTCTTTTACCTCATGGCATATATCAAACCCGTTCCCATCTGGCAGATTGACATCCAAAACGATTAAATCATAATCCTGTTTTTCAAGAAATCTTATGGCAACAGCCTTTGACATAGCCCCATCCACGGAATATCCGACAGCCGACAGATTATAGCTTAATGTCTTATTCAAAAGCTGGTCATCTTCAACAACCAGTATTCGCATAGTATCACATCCTTTTTCTTTTTATAGTATCAGCAAAATGTCACAGAAACCTCACAACGAGAAAAAAATTTAATATTCTGTCAGTTCCACAATTACATTACTCTGCTGATACAGCCAGTCCGTAAATTCTTTCGGGCTGGCTGTTCCTGTTTTTACAGCCTTTTTTCTCTGTAAGGCTTCTTTCTTAAAGTCGGAAAAGGCAGCCTGTATTTTTTCCAGACGGTCAGCCGGAAAGCCTGCGGTATTTTTTACCCGGTTTATTTTGTTGCGCCAGTTCTGGCATTCATTTTTATAAAGCAGGTCATAGTTATTTTCTCTTGCCCTCTCGTCAAATTCCCGCTTGTTTTGAAGCGCCTGTGCTTTTCGGCACTTGTCGCTGCACAGCTCATACCGCTGGCTCTTTGCCAGAAAATATTTCCCGCAGACCTTGCACTGCCGGAAGCAAAGCCCCCAGTCATTCAGCCTGTTCAGATAATAGGTAATCAACGGGTAGAGGGACGCATAGGCAGACACACATTCTTCTGTGCGCCGGTTGTCCGGGAACCAGAGGTCAAGCCGGGTATCTTCTGACGGTGCGCCTTTGAAATAAAGGCTGCCAGCTTGAAAATGTTTCGGTTTTCCTGTCTCCCTGTCAAAGCTCATGGTTTCGTTTTGGAATACCCCGGTCAGTCTGCTCATTTTATCCATGAAGCGGTCACAGGCAGCGTTACGGTCACGGGGTTCTCTGGCAAGCAGATAGCTGTTCCAGATACGGAACGCCACATACATTTTCAGAGGGTCGTTGCTAAGATATTTCTCCCAAAGAAATTCGCTTGCCGCCTGCTCCAGCTCCGGCTGTTTCCATCGGTTGGAGTGGAGAGCTTGCCGCAGCGGAGAAAGCCCGTATAAGTTCCAGTCTCTGTCCGTGTCACGCTCAAAGTTTATCAAAAAAGTTCCCAGTGGGCGTGTCATATCACAAAGCACCTCTGCGTTTTGGCTCCCGTTCAGACGGAAGCGGATCTGCTGTTCTTCCCCAATCAAAATCCGCTCTTTCATTTTCTTCCTGTCCAGCGTCAGGACAAACAAAATCCTCTCAAAACATGGCTCATGCCGTATAAACTGATTCTCCATCCCTATCCCCTGCCTTTGTTTATGGTAATTATATAATTCAGTTATATCCGTTACACTCATGGTATCGCAGAATCATTGTTTTGTCAAGGATAGTACGCTATGATGATTGCGGTTGGTAATTTCGTACCGCACAGTACCTTGACAAGTGAATGACCGTCCAAAAGGGATATGACCGGCAGGAGAAG
>ENA-OWRC01000519-OWRC01000519.1-human-gut-metagenome-genome-assembly--contig:-NODE-519-length-48003-cov-3.832986_pt1 | contig 48003 bp, 48 predicted proteins | sample MGYA00248268_ERZ651895 | MGnify/ENA primary metagenome ERZ651895 (study PRJEB26924, sample SAMEA4378242) | human gut metagenome | biome: human gut; feature: human-associated habitat; material: faeces...
GATGGACGAGGTTCATGAACTAATAAATAGCGTTATTTGACGAACGTTATACTAGGTCGATTCATCGCCGCGAACAAGGAGCGCCTCACGGGGAAGATCAAGTTCATCTTCCAGCCCGCCGAAGAAGGCTCCCGCGGCGCCTACGCCTTCGTGCGCTCGGGCGTCCTTGACGACGTCGACACGATCATCTGCGCGCATTTCGGACTCGATCAGCCGCCCGGAACCGTCTATACGGCGCCGAGCAAGTTCCTCTGTACGGAAAAGATCGACTTTGAATTCATCGGCCGTCCCTCGCATGCGGGCATGCACCCGCAGACGGGGCGCAACGCTCTCATGGCCGCCGCCAACGCCGCGATCAACCTCATGGCGCTTCCGCGCCACGGAGACGGCATGACCCGCGTGAACGTGGGAAACCTCCATGCGGGCGAAGGCCGCAACGTCGTGGCGGCGCACGCCACGATGCAGATCGAAGTGCGCGGCGCGAACGAAAAGATCAAGGACTATCTCGCGCACGAGGCCGTGCAGCGCTGCGCAGGGATGGCGATGGCCTTTGACGTGCAGATGAAGCACCGCGTCGTGGGAGAAGCGGTCGACTTCACCCCCGACGACAGCGTGAGTCAGCTCATCACCGTCTGCGCAAAGCGCGCACGGTACTGCCGCAATATTCAGCCGCATCTCACCGTCACCTATTCGGATGACGCGACCGTCATGTTCCGCCGCGTGCAGCAACGCGGCGGCAAGGCCGGCTACTTCATTGTGGGCGCCATGCCGACGCGCGACGGCAAGCCCGTCCACACGACGGAAAACGTCGACTTCGACGAGCGCTACCTCACGACGCTCTACGACACCTACACGAACGTCATCATGGCGCTTTCGGGAGAGTGGTAAGCGCTTTCGATCCTCTGCGGGCCTCTTTTCGGAGGCCCTTTTTTCATGAAAGAAAGAATTTGACTTTCATCATGTAGGGTGAAGGCGTCTCCTTCACGCCCATTTTTTGGGCGGAGACTGTTGCTGACTTTGCTTCTCGAGAAGGGAAAACGCAAAAACTCACTGTTTAACAATGGGGGTATCCCCTTGTTTGTGTTGATGTATATCAAATACTAAGTTTTTTTCTGAGAAATTCTTTCCATCCAGAAAGTCCTTTGCGTCGGGGCGACTATGATCGAGAGAAACAGCTCCGTAGAGAGCCTCTCCTCCAACGTTTCCGGGTTGCCCTCGCCATGGAATACCTCAACCATCTCGTATCAGAAATCAACAGCGTCCTGTGGGGCGTATTCTTCCTCGTTCCGCTTCTGTGCGGAACGGGGATCTTCTACACCATCAAGCTTCGATTCGTTCAAATCCGCAAGTTCGGGCTCGCCGCGCGCTACCTCTTCGGCGGCGCGTCCTTCTTCGGCAAACGCGCCGACAAGTCGGGGATGAGTTCGTTTCAGGCGCTCGCCACGGCCATCGCCGCTCAGGTGGGCACGGGCAACGTCGCGGGTACCGCCACGGCGCTCGTTTCGGGCGGTCCCGGGGCGCTCTTCTGGCTTTGGGTTGCGGCCTTCTTCGGGATGGCCACGATCTTTGCCGAAGCCGTTCTCGCGCAGACCTACAAGGGACATGACGCCAACGGCCACGTCGTGGGCGGTCCGGCCTACTACATCACGCAGGGGCTCGGTAAGAAATTCAAACCCCTCGCCGTCTTCTTCTCGATCGCCATCATCATCGCGCTGGGCTGCATCGGCAACGCCGTGCAGTCGAATTCGATCTCGCAGGCCATGAACACGGCCTTCGGGGCGCCGCTTGTGGTGACGGGCGTCATTACGGCCGTCATCTCGGGGCTCGTCTTCTTCGGCGGTCTCGGACGTCTCGCGAGCGTCGCGGAAAAGCTCGTTCCGATCATGGCCGGGGTCTATTTGATCGGCGGCTCCTACGTGATCCTCGAACATCTCTCCGAAGTCGGTCCCGCCTTCGCGCTCATCTTTGAGGCGGCCTTCAATCCGCAGGCCGTCGCGGGCGGCGCACTCGGTCTCACCGTCGCCAAGGCCATGCAGTTCGGTGTGGCGCGCGGTCTCTTCTCGAACGAAGCCGGGATGGGGTCGACGCCTCACGCCCACGCGGTCGCCAAGGTCGAACACCCGGCCATTCAGGGGCTCGTCGCCATGTTCGGCGTCTTCGCCACGGTGGTGGTCGTGACCTTCACGGGAATCGTGATTCTCGTTACGGGCGTCCTCGATTTTCAGACGACCGGCATTGAACTCACGCAGAAGGCCTATACGCAGGGGCTCGGCGGCTTCGGCATGGTTTTTGTGGCCGTGTGCCTCTTCTTTTTCGCCTATTCGACGATCATCGGCTGGAACTTCTTTGCCGAACAGAACGTGCGCTTTCTCTGGGGCGAATACGCGGTGCTTCCCTACCGCGTGATCGTGTGCCTCTTCATCGGCGTCGGGGCCGTGCTCAAGGTCGACCTCGTCTGGGCGCTCGCCGACCTCTTCAACGGTCTGATGGTGCTCCCGAACTTGGTGGCGCTGATCGCTCTGCACAAAGTGGTGGGAAATTCGCTCAACGACTTTGAGACGAAGCTCGCCGCCTATGAAAAGAAGTCGAAACACTGATTGAAAACGACGACGAAGCGGAACTTCCCGCAGAAGGAGGTTCCGCTTCTTTTTTTTCTCTAAAAAGAAGGAATGACCGTGAAAAGACGTAATCTGCTGACGATGTTCGGAGCCATTTCGATGGTCCCTGCGTTCGCGTTGGGAAAGGGGACGCGTCCGACGGACGACCGGTTGGCCGAACTTCTCGCCGCGGGCGAATCGGAGACCGCCGAGGTGCTTGCGGAACCCTTCGTCAGGGAAGCGGCTGCGGGAACGCTCGCCAAGGACGCGTTCGCCTGGTACTTCGCGCAGAATCTTCACTACCTCGACAACTACGCGCTCTCGTTCGATCGTTTCGGCGACCGCCTTGAAGGGGACGATCGGGCGCTTTGCCGCCGTTGGGCCGAAGAAACGCGCGCGATGAAGCCGTGGACCGAAGGGCTCTTTACGAAGATCGTAGGCGGCAAGCCCGAGGAGAGCCCTTTCTACGTTCTGCGTCCCACGACCGTCGCCTACATGCGCCACGAGCGGGAGTCCGCCGAACACGCGCCGCTTCTGGCGGGCTTTGCCGCGCTGTTGCCGTGCTTCACCGTTTACGAACGCATGGGCACGACGATTGCGCGCACGCGAAAGCTTGCAGGGAATCCTTATGCCGAGTGGCTCTCCGCCTACGGCGATCCGGCGTACTCGGAAACGGTCGGGCGGGCGGTAAGCCTGACCGCGCGGCTTGGCTCCGGCGCTTCGCCCGAGGAGTGGAAGCGCGCCCGGACGGCATATCGTACGAGTTGCGGTTTTGAGCGTCGACTTTTTGAGGCCGCGTATCTTCTGGAAGAGCCCGATCTCCGCTGACGCGCCGTCCGGACGTTGAGAAAGGCCGCATTTCGCTTCGTCCGGCACGAACGCCGGGGGCGCGGACCCTCAACGCCACAAGTGCGCAAAAGGAACCGCCGCCCCGACGCCGTCGTAGCGGCGAACGCTCTGTCCGCAGTAGAAAAGTACGCTTTGGACCGGCTGATCCTCGCCGATGAGCGACCGGAATTTCGCGAGCATCGAGAAGTCTTCCGACCCGACGTTTTCTTTTGACGAGGTCTGCAGCGCAATGAGTCGGCCGTTCTCACGGTGTTCGAGCAGCCACTCGACGGTGAGACCGGTACGAAGCGCAAAGTGCCGAAGCGCCCAGGGAGAGTCGTCGACAAGGGCGGCCAACTGCGCCCATGTCCAACCCGAAAGAAGTCGTCGGACGTCGTCGGGCCTCACGTTCAGGAGGACGTTCGGGTCTACGGCGCACTGTCCGAGCAACCCGCAGAGCCATCCGGAATCGGTAACGACGTGTTTGGGACTGCGGATGCTGCGCTCGAATCGGTCGGCCCCCGACCAAACGGGAACCGCCTCGACGAGATAAAGAGATTCAAGCGCCTCAACGCAGCGCCGTACAAGCGGCCGACCGATATCGAGCACCCTGGCGATTTGCGTGAGATTCAGCACTTCGCCCGAAGCGGCGCCAACCATGCGGTAGACCTTGCGCAGGGTCTGCGGATTCTTGAGGCGGCTGATTACGGGCAGGTCGGTGTGGCAGACGGCGCGAATGAGATCATGGAAAAAGTCGTGCCTTTCGTCGGGCGTGCCGTCTCGGCACATCGGATAGCCGCCTCGCATCGCTTCACCGAGGACAAGGCCGCGGTTGCATTCGTCGTAGGAGAGCTTGCCGGGAAAGTCCAGCGTCCCGAGACGCTCGAGAAAGTCTCGTCCGCCGCCCGTCATTTCCCCGCGCGTAAGCGTACGGATGCGAAGGGTTGCCACGTCGGAAAGCCTTTCTGCGGCCGATTCCACTTCGGGGATGCGTACGAACGAGTCCGCTACAACCACCTTGGGCATTTTCAGCTTCTCTCGAAGGTCGGGTTTCCCCGCGAGGTCGAGCATCACGGACAGAAGCTTCGGCGAGAGATGAATGTTGCGCACAAGAAGCGTCGGAAACGGAGCGTAGCTGCTCAAGAGCGAGAGCGGCGCCTCCTCGGCGTCTTTCCGATCTTCGGGGCGCATCAGATCGATCGAAGGCGTTTGGGGAAGAATCTCCGAAAAAAGTCGCTCCCGTCCGGCGTTCCGGGGACCGCAGAGAACGATCAGCTTTCCCCGACTTCCGGAGAGGGCGTCTTTCATAAGCGAAAGAAGGCGGGATTCCGCCAGACGCAAGGAGATCTCCTCCGACGCGCCGCGGGAGTGCGTCGAGCGTTTTTTGGGAAAAGAGCGCCGTGCCGCAGGCACCATCTCTTCCGGCAGCGTGAGATTGATCGGCGAGGGGTCCCGTTCGCGGGCGGCAAAAGCGGCGATACGGTGGGCCGACCGATCGGACGAAGTGTCGGACATGAATTCATGTGCTCCTAGAGACAGGTTTTCAATATAGATGCGAAACGAACGCTCCGAAATATGCGAAACGGTAATTTCGAAATAGGTGTTTATACCATGTTTCGGAGGTCTTTCTGGGAAAGAACATGGCGGATCGTTCACATTTTATTGCGGCGCAATGAAATGTGTGCTTTATTCCCGTAAAACTGGCACATTTCTCCCAAAGTCGGGGGGCCGTGAGTGGGGCGAGCTTCCGGCATCTTTCCGGCCGCTGATTGGCATCGTCGCGGACTGTCTTGGCATCCGTCCGCATTGCGGGTGGTAAACGCGGGCGGTTCGGAGACCGCCGCGGTACCCGATGACCCCTTCGTCGGGGAAGCGGCTGCGGGAACGCTCTCCCAAGGACGCGTTCACCTGGTACTTCGCGCAGAATCTCCACTGCCTCGACAAGAATGCGCTCTCCTTCGAACGATTCGACAACCGCCACGGAGGGGACGATCGGGCGCTTTGCCGCGCTTCACCGTCTACGAACGCATGGGCATGACGAAATTTGAGGGGAATCCGCACGCCGAGTGACTCGCCGCCTACGGCGACCAGGCATGCCGGAAAACGGTCGCAAGCGCCCCGGGTCTGGCCGAGGCCCTTGGACGCGGCGCTTCGCCCGAAGAATGGGAGCTGGTCGAGGTCGCCTACCGTACAAGCCGCGCCCTGGGACGAGGTGGCATACGAACTCGAACAGATCCGAGCGCTCTGAGATCAGACCGAAGCGCCACGGCTCATTCGACGTCGTTGAGAAGCGCCTGCAGTTCGTTGAGGAATCGGCAGGTATAAAGCCGTCGCATACGCCGTGATGCACCTGCAGAGCGACGGGCATGAGCGTGCGGTTGCTCTCCGGAAAGAATTTTCCGAGCGTAAAGATGGGAAGCGTGTAGGCGCAGCCTTTCTGTAGGTTGAGGTTGAAACCGTCAAAGCTTGTCCAAGGAAGTATGGAAACGGTGAAACTGTTCTTCGGCAGGTCGGGCTTTCCAATGAAAGCCGCGTTGTCGCCGTAGGTCGCGAGGTCCGCTTCATAGCGACGAATGAAATCGCGAAGATCCGGCGTGTACTCGGTCCAGAGGTTCGAGAAGGTTTCTTTCCGAATCCTTGTGGAAGACCGTGTAGCAGGGGTGCAATTCGCTGTAGACGCCGAGTTCGTCCGCCTCGTCGAAGGCCGTGCGGAATTCTTCGTGCCGGTTCACGACGGTCGTGATCGAATGGAGCATCGTGGGATAGAGGCGCAGTTGCTTCGCCCGGATGTTCGTGATGTCGAGCTTCGCCGTGAGGCTGTAGGTACAGGGAATCGTCGAGAAGTAATGCTCGAAGATTTCGTTCCGAGGCCAGGCGGTTCGGTCGATTTTTCGGAAAGTCATGTTGTCTCTCGATAGAGTTGGGACGGGTTCGGACTACTGTTGAACTTCAACGAAGAAGGGATTCCGTTCGGTGCGGTTGGGCGCCCGCGTCCGCCGCAAGGTGCGAGGCCTCCCGCCGGAATCGGACGACGAACCCGATGCAGACGAGAAACGACAGCAGTTCTGCGAGCGGCTGCGCCGTCTCGATGCCGCGCAGTCCGAAGAACTGCGGAAGGATCAGAATGAAGGGCAGAAAGAAGACGCCTTGGCGCAGACAGGCGAGGAATGTCGCGATCCCTGCGCGCCCGAGCACCTGGTAGGTCATGTTGGAGACGACGCTCACGGGGATGATCGGGGCGACGAGGCACTGGAGAAGGAGCGCTTCGACGCCGATTTGCACGACGGCAGGGTCTTCCGTGCGGAAGAGCGCCACGACTTCCTCGGCGAAAACGAATCCCAAAACTCCCAAAGCCGTCATCAGGGCGGTCGACATCGCAAGCGTCGCGTCTGCCGCCTTGAGTACGCGGTCGTAACGCTTTGCGCCCCAGTTGTAGCCGAGGACCGGCTGATAGCCTTGTCCGATCCCGATCATGGCGGCGGACGTTACCATCATCACGCGCCCGACGATCGACATGGCTGCAACCGCCGCGTCGCCGTATACGCCCGCCATGAGGTTGAGCGCTGAAGCGGCGACGGCGCCGAGAATGTTGCGCGACAGTGACGGCAGACCGAGGCGAAAAAGCTTTCCGTAAGTGCGCAGGTTCTTCGAAACGAGCAGAGGCGAGAGACGGATCGAACCGCGGCCTGCGGCAAAGAAGGAGAGAAGAATCGCGAAGGAAACGGTTTGGGAGAGGGCGGTCGCCCAACCGGCGCCCGAGATGCCGAGGTCGAACGTGAAGAGAAAGAGGGGCGCGGCCGCCATGTTGAGGATGCCGCCGATCCCGAGTCCGATCATTCCGACGAAGGCAAGACCTTCGGAACGAAGGATGTTGTTGAGCGTGAAGGACGCCGCCATGAAGGGAGCGGCAAAGAGCACGGGCTTTGCGTAGGCGACGGCGTAAGGAAGAATCGTGTCGGTTGCGCCCATTCCTGCAAGAAGACGATCGAGTCCCGAAAGAGACGCGACGGCAAAGAAGGTGCCGAGAAGAAACGAAGTGAAGAGCGCCGTACTCGCCGTCGCATGGGCTCTCGCGTAGCGTTTGGCGCCGAGAAGGCGGGAGGTTTGCGAGGCGCAGCCCTGTCCCACCATGATGCCCAAGGCCTGGATCACCATTTGGAGCGCAAAGGCGACCCCCATGGCGCCGACGGCCGAAGTCCCGAGGTAGGAAACGTAGAAGGTGGAGACCGTGTTGTAGAGGGCCGTCACGAGCATGGAGAGCACGGTGGGAACGCCGAGCCGCACGATGAGGTTGGCGACGGGTTCCGTGGTCATGCGCTCGAACGTCCGGGCCGCGGCGTTGCGGGCGGACTCGGCGGCGGGGTTGGGCTTTTCGTGTGCGGCGGGCTCCATGTGGTTCGGCGGGCGGTGTCTGAGAAATCCTTTCCAAAGGATAGCGCGGTTCGCCCGGCGGAGCGGTCTACGATAAATAGACTATGGCGCGGATCGCGTCAGTCCTGTATAGTCAAACACATGATGACTGCAAACACCTGCCCCCGACTCCACGCCGGCCTGCGCCGCTGGTGGCGCCGCTTGAACTTCAAGCGGGTGCCGGGCACAGTGTTGCCGTAAAGAAACCGAAAATTTCTTCAACGAGGGACCCGCGGAACGCGGGTTTTCTTGTATCAAGCCAAAGCGACGGTTCCGCGGGGTCTCCGAACAAAGACCGAGGTCCATGATATGACGAACCGATCCGATATCTTCCGCCGCGCCCTCAAGACGCTCCTCGCCGCCGCGATCCTCTCGGGCCTTCATGCCGCATCGGCCGCCGACTTCCGTTGGACGAGCGCCGGGGACTTTCTCACCTTCGACGTCCACGCCCAGAATGAAACGCTCAATTCCTCCGCCTGCGCGACGGTTTACGAGAGTCTCGTCCGCTACAACGAAAAGATGGAGGTCGAGCCCGCGCTTGCGACGAAGTACGAGCGCGTCTCCGAAGGGTTCCTCTTCACGATCCGCGAGAACGTGAAGTTCCACGAGGGCGAAACCTTGACGCCTGAAGACGTGGTCTTCTCGATCAACCGCGCGCTTGCTCCCTTGAGCCAGTTCAAAAGCTCCGCCGCGGGCATTCTCGGAGCCGTCGCGACCGACGACGGAAAGGTGCTCGTCAAGACCGTGTCGGGTTCGCCCGTCTTCCTGCGGCAGCTCACGACTCTGCGGATTCTCAACAAGGCCTGGGCCGAAAAGCACGGAGCGCTTGAGCCTCAAAACTACGTGGCGGGAGAGGAGTCCTACGCGGCGACCCACGCAAACGGCACGGGTCCCTTCCGCCTCACGCTTCGCGAACCCGATGTACGAACGGAATTCACGGCGAACCACGATTGGTGGGATGAAGCGAACCGCAAGGGGAACGTCGAACGCGTGATCTACACGCCGATTACCTCGGCCGCGACCCGCACGGCGGCGCTCCTTTCCGGCGAAGTCGACTTCGTTCTGGATCCTGCGGTTCAGGACCTCACCCGACTGTCCCGCAATCCCGACCTCAAGGTCCTCTCGACGGGGGAAGACCGCGTGATGATGGTGGCGCTCGACCTGAACCGGGACGCGACGCCCTACGTGAAGAATTCGGACGGAAGCTCCGCGACGGCGAACCCCTTCAAAGACAAGCGCGTACGGGAAGCCATGTCGATCGCCGTGAACCGCCCGGGGCTCGTGCGCGGCGTCATGCGCGACAAGGCGCTCCCCACGGGCACGGTGGTCTCTCACGCCGTTTTCGGCTGGAGCGAGGAACTCGGCGCGGCGCCGAAGTTCGACCTGCAGCGCGCGAAGGCGCTCATGAAGGAGGCGGGCTATGAAAAGGGCTTTTCCTTCACGATCGACACGCCCAACAACCGCTGGGTGAACGACGAGGCGATCGTCAAGGCGCTCGCGTCGATGTGGGCGAAGATCGGCCTCAAGGTGACGGTGAATTCCATGCCGCGCGCGCAGTATTTCCCGAAGGTCCTGAGTTTCGACACGTCGGCCTGCCTCGTCGGATGGGGCTCCACGACGCTCGACGCCTATCGGCCGCTGCAGTCGCTTTCGGCCACGTTCGACGCCGCAACGGGCGACGGCATCAGCAACGTCGGGCGCGCCTCGAATGCCGAACTCGACGCTTTGCTCAAGCGCCTCGCCGTTTCCGAGGATGTGAAGGAGCGCGAAGGACTCGCCCGGGAAGCTCTGGCGGTTGAAAAGCGCGAGGTGCTCCACATTCCGCTTCTCGAGCCGCAGATCAGCTGGGTCATGAAGAAGTCGGTCGATGCGCCCCTTCGTCCGGACAACACGCTCGTGCTCGATCGGGTGCGGGTGAACGAATGAGGAAGTGACCATGCTTCGACTCCTCTCCGAGCGGATTTTGCAGGGCCTGCTCGTCCTTCTCGTCGTGAGCGGCGTCGCCTTCGCGCTCTTTCAATTCGTGGGCGACCCCGTCTCGCAGATGCTTCCGCCCGACGCAACGGCCGCGGACCGCGCGGCGCTCACGGAGGCGCTCGGTCTCAACGATTCGCCCCTCGTGCAGTATCTGCGGTTTCTCGGAAACGCTCTCGCGGGAGACTTCGGGATGAGCCTTCGGCACGGCGCGCCCGTGGCGGACCTCATTCTCGAGCGCCTCCCCGCGACGGTGGAACTCGCGGGCCTCGCCGTCCTGATCGCGCTCGTCTTGGGAATCCCGATCGGGATCCTTACGGCGCTTCGTCCGCAAAGCGCTCTCTCGCGCTTTGCGCTCGGCGCCACGCTTCTCGGGATGTCGCTTCCGACCTTCCTGATCGGCATTCTCCTCATCATGATCTTCAGCGTCATGACGGGACTCCTTCCCGCCTTCGGGCGGGGAGAAACCGTCTCGATCGGGTTCTGGACGACGGGCCTTCTGACGGCGGACGGACTGCGGCACATTTTGCTTCCCGCTCTTACGCTCGGCGTCTTTCAGACGGCGCTCGTCGTGCGGCTCGTGCGCGGCGAAATGCTCGAAGTCCTTCGGCGCGACTTCGTGAAGTTCGCGAGGGCCCGCGGACTCACCGAGCGGCGCATCGCGCTCTCGCACGTTTTTCGGAACGCTTCGCTTCCCGTCATTTCGGTGATGGCGCTGCAGTTCGGGGAAATCATCGCCTTTTCGGTCGTCACCGAAACGGTCTTTCAGTGGCCGGGCATGGGGATGCTCTTTTTGCAGTCGGTGCAGTTCGCCGACATCCCGGTGCTCGCCGCCTATCTCACCTTCATCGCCTTTCTTTTTGTAGTCATCAATCTGCTTGCGGACCTGGGACACCTCGCGGTCGACCCGCGTCTGCGCAGGGAAGGAGTCTGACATGTCCGCTCTCAACGAAAACCTGCTTCCGGAAGTTCTCTCGGGTCTCGAAGCCATGACGGCGATCCGCCGCGACCTTCACGCCCACCCCGAACTCGGCATGTGTGAAGTCCGCACCGCCAAGATTGCGGCCGACGCGTTGCGCGCCATGGGCTGCGACGAGGTCGTCGAAGGAATCGGCAAGACCGGCGTCGCCGCGGTGATCCGCGGCGGCAAGCGAAATCCCGGACATCTTGTCACGATCGCGCTTCGCGCCGACATGGACGCGCTGCCGCTCGAAGAACATACGGGGCATCCCTGGGCTTCGGTCGTTGAAAACCGCATGCACGCCTGCGGGCACGACGGTCACGTGGCCGGCGTCCTTCTGGCCGCGCACGCGCTTGTGAAGCGCCGCGAAAACCTTGCGGGCGACGTCGTCCTCGTCATTCAGCCAGGTGAGGAAGGGTATGCCGGGGCGAGGGAAATGATCGAGGACGGCCTCTTCGAGCGTTTCCCCGTCGACGAAATCTACGGCGTGCACTGCGCGGGCGAACTTCCGCTCGGCGTGATCGGCTTCACGAAGGGCGCGCAGTGCGCCGCGGCCGATCATTTCCGCATCACCGTGAAGGGCGTGGGCGGACACGGGGCGCGTCCCCACAAGACGGTGGATCCGGTCGTGGCTTCGGGGATTCTGATCGGAGCGCTGCAGACGATCGTTTCCCGTTCGGTCGATCCGATGCGGCCCGCAGTCGTGACGATCGCTTCGATTCACGGCGGCGATCCGCAGGGCGTCTCGGTCGTCCCTGCCGAAGTGAAGCTCGCGGGAACCACGCGCTGCGCCTACCCGGAAGAGCGCGATCTGATCGAGCGGCGCATGGGCGAAATCTGCGCGGGCGTCGCCGCGACGACGGGCACCGAAATCGACTTTCAATACGTCCGCCTTTATCCGCCGCTCGTCAATCACGACGAACAGCTCGAATTCGCCCGTCAGGTGGCGCTGGAGGCCTACGGTGAAGAACGGGTGCGCAGTCACGCCGCCTCGATGGGCGCGGAAGACTTTGCGTTCTTCCTCGAAAAGCGTCCGGGGTGCTTCCCGCGCGTCGGCATCGCCGACGAAACGCACGCGGCGAATCACCATCATCCGAACTTCGACTACAACGACCTCGCGCTCGGACCCACGGCCGACTTCTTCGTGCGGCTCGTGGAAAAACGCCTTGCGGCACTCCAATAAGGACTCATGATGCTCGAACGACTCCTCGCCACGCCCGTCTCGAAAGTCTCCGCCTTGCTCTTTGCCGCCGTCCTGATCGCGGCGGTCGGGGCGCCCTGGCTCTCGCCCTACGACGCGACGGATCTCGCCGCCTTCGACATCGCGGACGCGAATCTCCCGCCCGCGTGGTTCCCGGACGGCAGCGGCGCGCATCTTCTCGGTACGGACGATCAGGGGCGCGATCTCTTCTCGGCCATTCTGAGCGGCACGCGGCTTTCGCTCGCGATCGGGGTGACGGCGGCGCTTCTCTCCCTCGTCCTGGGCGTGTCGGCGGGGCTCGTCGCGGGCTATGCGGGAGGCGTCGTCGACGCGGTACTCATGCGTCTTTGCGACGTGATGCTCGCCTTTCCGACGCTTCTGGCGGCGCTTCTCGTCGACGGGGTTCTGCGCACGGTCTTGGGCGAAAGTGCGGGCGAGGGGACGCTCTACGCGGTCCTTTTGATCGCCATGACGGTGACGGGGTGGGTTCCCTACGCGCGCACCGTACGGGGACTCGCGAGGACGAAGCGCTCGGTCGACTTCGTGAGCGCAGCGAAGCTATCGGGCGTTTCGGAAGGGAGGATTCTTCTTCGTCACGTGCTCCCGAACGTCATGGGACCGGTCTTCGTCTTGGGAACGCTCAATCTGAGCTCCGCCGTGATGACGGAGGCGACGCTCTCCTTTTTGGGCGTGGGCGTCCCGCCCACGACGCCGTCGCTCGGCACGCTCATCCGCATCGGCAACGACTTTCTCTTCTCGGGCGAATGGTGGATTGCACTCTTCCCGAGCGCGGTGCTCGCGGCGACGGTCTTCTCCGTCAATTTCCTCGGCGACCGTCTGCGCGACGTCCTCAATCCGGTTCTGAAAGGGTGAACGAGATGTTGGAAGAAAACACGAAGAAAAGCCCGATCCTCGAGGTCGAGGGTCTTACGGTTCGGCGCGCCGACGGGGCGGCCCTTTTGGAAGACGTCTCGCTCACCGTGAACGCGGGCGAAATCCTCGGGCTCGTCGGAGAATCGAGCGCCGGAAAGTCCATGATCGGAAACGCCGTCGCGGGCCTTCTTCCCGCAGGCGTCGTGCGAACGGGCGGAGGAATCGCGCTCGAAGGCCGGGAGATTCAGAATCTCCGGCCCGAAGAGGTTCGCCGCATTCGGGGGCCCGAAATCGGGATGATCCTGCAGGATCCTCTCGGGAGCCTCAATCCGCTTCTCACCGTCGGGGAACATTTTTGCGAGACCTTTGCCGCGCACGGCGTGCGCCTGACGCAGCCGGAACTTCGCGCGCGCTCGGCCGCGCTCCTTCGAGAGGCGGGACTGCCGGAACCCGAGAAGCGTCTCGGACAGTATCCCCATGAGCTCTCGGGCGGCCTTCGGCAGCGCGTCGTGATTGCGCTTGCCGTCGCGCTCGATCCGATTCTTCTCGTCGCGGACGAGCCGACGACGGCGCTCGACGTTTCGGTGCAGGCGCAAATTACGGCGCTCCTGCGGCGTCTTGCGAAGGAGCGCGGCTGCGCGGTGCTGCTCATCACCCACGACATGGGGGTGATCGCCGAGACGACCGACCGCACGGCGGTTCTCTATTCGGGACGCGTGGTGGAGGAGGGCGATACGGAATCCCTCATGAAGACGCCGCAGCATCCCTACACGAAGGGACTCATGGGGTCGATTCCCGACACGGAGTCGTCGTCACTCTGGCTAGAGCAGATCGACGGAGTCATGCCCGATCCGGCGAAGCGGCCGTCGGGGTGTCCCTTTCATCCGCGCTGCCGCGCGGCGCAGAAGCGTTGTGAAACGGAGCGCCCCGAGCTCGCGGACTGCGGCGGTTCTTCGGCCGCCTGCTGGCTTGCGGCCGACAACGGCCGAAGCGTTCCCGATTCGGTCGTGCGGTTTCACCCGCCCCTGAAGAGGAGTTGGAAGACGCTCGAAGCCAGGCGCCTCGAAGCGCTCGGGACGGCGCCCGAGATTCTTCGGGTGGAAGACGTGTGCAAAATCTTCACGCTTCGCCGTGCGGGGCTCATCGAACGGCTCGCCGGCGGAAGGGACGACGTGACGGTCGCCGTCGACGGCGTAAGCCTCTCGGTCCGCAGGGGCGAAACCGTCGCACTCGTCGGAGAGTCGGGCTGCGGCAAGTCCACCTTCGCACGAATCGCCGCGGGGTTGCTCGCCCCCGACGGGGGAAAGGTGACGGTGAACGGAAAGGACGTGAAGGTGCTCGGTGCGGGTCACGTCAACATGATCTTTCAGGACCCCTACGCGAGCCTCAACCCCCGCATGTCGGTGGCGGCCATTTGGGAGGAGCCCCTGAAAAGTCTGCGTCCCGAAATGGGCGCGCCCGAGCGCAGGGCGAAGCTTCGCGAACTCGCACGCCTCGTGGGCCTCCCCGAAGAGGCGCTCGAAAAATATCCCCACGAGTTCTCGGGCGGACAGCGCCAGCGGATTTCGATCGCGCGGGCGGTCGCCGCGGGCCCCGACCTTCTGATCTGCGACGAGCCGACGAGCGCGCTCGACATGTCGGTCCAGGCGCAGGTGCTGAACCTTCTCAAAACCCTGCAGCTTGAACGGGGTTTGAGCATGCTCTTCATCTCGCACAATCTCGGCGTCGTTCGTCACATCGCCGACACGGTCGGGGTGATGTACCGCGGACAAATCGTCGAGTGGGCGCCGAAGGAGGCGCTCTTCGAAGATCCCTTGCATCCTTACACGAGAATGTTGCTCGATTCCGTCCCGAGGATTGACGGCGGAAAACGGTGCGCGGCGAAGCACGCTGCGACGGAAGGGGACGTGCCCGACGGCTGTCCTTTTGCGCCACGCTGTGCAGAGGCCCGCCTCGAGTGCAGAAGCGGCAAAGTTTTTCTTGAGGCCGTGACGGGTGCGCAGGGCTTGCGGAAAGTGGCCTGCCGCCGAATGCGGTAAAAGATCGCGGGGGAAGGCTCATTCTTTTACGAGACTTTGAGCGTGCTGATAAAAGGGTTCGCTCGGGAATGAAAACCTTGCTTGTATCGTTTGGGTGCTGCGGTTGAAATTACCTCTCGGAGTGAGGTTTACCACTGAGAGTATTGGTTAGGGTACTTGGGAAATTACTGAAAGTGCGTTCCCGTTTCTTCGTGATAGTCTCGGGGGGTGAAATTGTATGAAGACTCCGCAATTTCGCTTTTGGAAGGAGACAATTCATGAACCAAAAGAACCCGACTTCGGGCGTCGGCATCTCCCGCCGCACCCTCCTGGGTGCGACCGCGGCGGGCGTCGGCGTCGGCAGTTTTGCCGGGCTCTCGCTCGCTCAGGTTGAAAAGACCGTTGAGAAGTTGAAGGCGCAAGGCTGGGAGGCGCATCCCACGGCCTGCTGCATGTGCGGCGCGCGCTGCGGCCTGCTCGCCATGAAGAAGAAGGGGGCCAAGCCCGGTCCCGACTCGGTCCGCATCTTCCCGAATCCCTCGCATCCTCAGCGCGGCTATTGCGGCCGCGGAGCGCAGACGCTTTGGCTCTGGAACCATCCGCTTCGCATCAGGAAGCCGTTGAAGCGCAAGGGCGAACGGGGCTCGGGCGAATTCGAGGAAATTTCCTGGGATCAGGCCTTGAACGAAATTGCGGCGAAACTCAAGGAAATCACCGAGAAGTACGGTGAAAAGAGCGTCATGCTCACGTCGCACAACTTCACGGGGTATCAGGCCTGGTTTGCACAGCCTTTCGGCACGCCGAACGTGATCAACCACTCGGCCACCTGCAACAGCGCTTCGACCCTCGGGCGCCGCATGGTCTTCGGTCCCGCCTACAACGGCGTCGGCGCCGTCGACCCCGACTACGGCAACGCGCGCTACCTCCTTCTCGTGGGACGCACCCTCAACTGCGCCGCGGGCATCTTCGGTCACGCCGCCGCGGCCCGTGAAAACGGCTGCAAGCTCGTCTTCGTCGACCCGCGCATGCCGGAAGGCGCCCTGGGCGACGCCACCTGGATTCCGATCAAGCCGGGCACCGACGGCGCGTTCCTGCAGGGCCTCGTTCACATCGGCCTCAGGGAAGGCCTGTGCGATCTCGACTGGGTCAAGCACTGGACGAACGGTCCCGTGCTCGTTCATGAAGACCTGCGTCCCGTCACGGAAAACGAAGTGGTCGAGGGCGGTTCCGCCCGACGCTTCGCCGTCGTTGACGAAGCCACGGGCACGCTCATGTGGCAGGGTCCGAAACTCAACGAAAAAGGCGCGGTCGTCGGCTTCGACCACGACCCTCTGCAGCCGCTTCTCCTCTCGCACACGACCGACGTCACCTTCCTCAACGGCAAGGTCGAACGCGTTTCGACGGCCTTTGACGCCTTCAGGAAGGTGAACGACCGCTATACGCCCGAAGAGACCTCGAAGATCACGGGCATTCCCGTCGACACGCTCGTCAAAACGGCGCGCGACTTCTTCAAGTTGAAGGGCGTCTGCGACGACGGCTGGTATTCGTCGCGCAACGCCAACGACGTCGAAGCCTTCGGCATGATGAACGTCATCAACCTCTTTACGGGCCGCTTCGACCGCGAGGGCGGTTTGATCGCCACGCAGGGCGGCGGCTACGGCGGAGCGCCGGGCATCAAGCGAAAGGACGGCATGTGCCTCGGCCCCACGGGCGTCACCTGGGATCCTCCCAAGGGCAAACCCCTCGACAAGGAATACTATCCGGAAGGCATCGGAAGCTTCCATTCGACCTTTGAGGCGATGAAGACCGGCAAGCCCTATCCGATCCGCGCGCTCTTCATCACGGGCGGCGCGATGTTCCACCGCGAAGCCAATTCGGCACGCCTGATCGAAGCCTTCAAGGCGCTCGACCTCATCGTCTCGCAGGATCTGATGCCGCAGGAATCGAACGATTACGCCGACTACGTGCTTCCGTCGACCTTCTTCCTGGAAAACCACGAGTACCTCGGCGTCACGTACGCCCGCGACGGGTACGTCCAGCGCTCGAGTGCCGAGATCGATCCGCCCGAAGGCGTCGAAGCCCGCCACGACATCTGGCAGTTCCTCGAAATCCTTCGCCGTGCGTATCCCGAACGCGCCGCGCGCGTGGGCTACACCGAAGAGATCAGGGACCGCGCCGGTTGGAAGGCCTGGTGGGATCAGGGACTCGTCGAAGCCGGTTGGAAGAAGTGGATCGCCTCGAAGAACGCCGCCAAACCCGGTGAAGGCGACCGCATTCAGAAGGACGTCGACGAAAAGGGCTGGTCGCTCACAATTCCGAAGAAGTACGACAACGTGCCCTATCGGAAGCCCTTCCCGACGCCTACGGGGAAGGCCGAACTTCTTTCCTTCTTCATTGTTCAGCGTCCGCACTGCAAGGGCATCCGCCCGATTCCGGAATACGTTCCGGTCACCGCCTACACGGCGCCCAAACCCCTGAGCGACGAATTCGTTCTCGTCTCCGGCAAGGACGGCGTTTCGGGGGCCGGCTGCACGATCTTCACGTGGCCGACGAAGTACCTCGGCGACCGCACCTTCTGGATGAACCCCGTCGACGCCGGTCGTCTCGGCATCAAGACGGGCGACACCGTGGAGGTGGAAGGTCTCGACAATCACGTCAAGGGCTGCGTCAAGATCACGGTCACCAACCGCGTGCGCGTGGGTTCTCTCTTTGTTCACGGGTTTGCGGGAGGCGTTCGCACGAAGAAGCTCCCCGAAAACTACGCATGGGTCCGCGAAGGCATCAATTCCAACTGGCTCACCGAAGGTGTCAGCCAGGTCGCCTGCGGCAACATGAACAACAACACGTCGGTCCGCGTCAAGCGCGTCTGAAGGAGAAGCCATGACTACGAAATCCAAAAAGCAGCTGGCGCACCTCTTTGACGCCACGCGTTGCGTTGACTGCAACGCCTGCATCGTCGCGTGCGCGCAGACGAACTATCCGGAAATGTTCGAGCGCCCCAACGAAGGTTGGGACTGGTTGGCGGCCAACATCCGCAAGGTGACGCTTGAGCGCGCGAAGCGCCCGGTGCACATGCTGGTTCAGTGCCAGCAGTGCGAAAACGCCCCCTGCATCGACACGTGTCCCTTCGGCGCGAACTACCGCGATCCGGAAACGGGGCTCGTCAAGACGGACGAAAGCCGCTGCGTCGGATGCAACTACTGCATTGCGTCGTGCCCCTACGACGTGCGCTGGTCGCACCCCGACACCGGTCTTCCGATGAAGTGCATGGGACACGGCTGTGAAGAGCTCGTCAAGAACGGCGAGCTTCCCGCCTGCGTCTCTGCCTGTCCGGTTTCGGCCCGCATGTTCGGCGACGTGTCGGATCCCGACTCCGACATCTCCCGCAAGATTGCGGTCTCGAAGACCGAAAAGCTCCTTCCCCACAAGGGAACGAAACCCAACTACTTCGTGGTGGTGAAATGACGTACGAATTTGTTGAATTGACGAGCCAGGCCGCCACGGCGCATTGGGGGTGGACGATCGCGTTCTTCCTCTGGTTCGTGGGTTTGGCAGGCATGAGCCTCTTCCTCAATTGGTGGCTTCGCTCGAAGCGCGTCTTCTACGTGGCGACGGCCGCCGCCATAATCGGGACCCTTCTCGTGGTCTCGCATCTCGCGCGCATGCTGAATCTTCCGATGGCCGCGATCAACGCGCTCATCGAATGGAAGTTCAACTTCGGCAGCTGGATGTTCATCGGCATCTGCATCCTCGCGGTGCTCTGCGTCTTGACGCTTATCCAGTCCTGGGGCATGTGGAAGAACGCACGCTGGGCCGACTCCTGCGGCCTGCTCATGATCGACGCGATTCTCGGCGTCGCCGCGACGGCCTATTCGGGCTTCCTTCTTACGCAGGCCGCGGGCGTTCCGCTCTGGACGACCGCCGTCCTGCCGGTGCTCTGGATCTTCTCGGGCCTCGCCTGTGCGGTGGGTCTCGCCGAAATCCTCGCCTCGACGGGCAAGCTCGAAACCGGTCATCCGCACTGGCTTGCGAGTGCCGCCAACGGCGTGCACATCGGCGAAGCCTTCGTGATCTTCGCCTTCGTGCAGGTCGCGCTGGCCGGTACGCCGGGTGCCGCGGCGGGCGCTCAGTCGCTCCTTTCGGGCGACAACGCCGCGCTCTTTCTGGGCGGCGCCGTGGGCGTCGGGATCCTCGTTCCCTTCCTCATCGGGCTCTTCATGAAGTCTTCGAAGGGCATGGTGGCCTTGGGCGGCGTGTGCGCCCTCTGCGGTGCGCTCGCGCTCCGTGCGGCGGTGCTCTTTGCCGGCTACTTTGACCCGGTGATCTTCTAAGAAGTTTCCGACTCGGCATCCCCGAGAACGACAAGCCCCCGAAGCTTCGGCCGAGGGGGCTTTGCGCGTCCGGGGGCCACGGTGCTATGGTTTTCGCATGGCGGGACGCAAATTCGTTTGGGATGAACCTCCGATCCCAAGCTTCTCTGTCCCGGCAAAAGGAGAAGACATGAAGTTTTATTGCATGTACTGCGGGCATTCTTCGAGTTCCGTATCGAGCCTGACCGCGGGATCTTGCCGCAACAGTCCGACGGGCAAACACGTTCCCTACGAGGGCGAGGAAAAGCGAAAGTACTTTTGCAAGTACTGCGGGCACTCCTCGAGTTCCATCTTGAGCCTGACAGCGGGATCATGCCGAAACAGCCCGACGAAAAAGCACGTTCCTTATGAAGGTGACGAGAAGAGCCGGTACGCATGCAAATACTGCGGACACTCCTCGAGTTCCATCTTGAGCCTGACCACGGGATCTTGCCGCAACAGTCCGACGGGCAAACACGTGCCGATGTGAGGGAAGAGCGCAATCCGTTGGGGGAAGGGAGATTTTCTTCGCCGTTCCCCGGCGGGTTCCTTCCTTTCGCAAACGGCCGGGAACGGTCTTTGACCCGCCTGCCGGAGAGAGAGTGGACGGTGGGATAAATCTGGATTCCGCATCGTACGATTTGCCGGACATTTCGCACCATTTTGCAGGGCGCGCCTCCTTACAATGGGGGGTGCGGGCGGCGTGACCCGTTTGTCGGCAGGGCTTGGAATAGGGAAGGATGTTCTCATTACGCGTGAAGTTGGTGATTGCGATCGGCGCGATCGTGTCGATGGCGAGCTTCCCGTTGATCTGGATGGGTTATCGGGACGTCTACGACCATTCGATCGAAGCCGCCCGCAAACGGTTCGTGAGTCTCTCGAGAATGCTCGAAGAGGACCTGCGTCTTTCGGTTCTGAGCGAGCAGAGTCTCGTCACGCAGAAGATCTCGATCGAAATGGACGACATCCGCTCGGAACTAGACGCGACCGAGTCCTGGTGGCGCGCGGGCGTCCTGGAGAAGAAGGACGACGTCTTCACGTACATGCTCGAGAAGTGGGACACCCATACGGCGGTCCTTCGTCCCGACGGCACTTTCGTGAGAACTTCTCCCGCGGTCGAGGCGCTCTACGGCAGAAACGGCGCCGACTGGCTCGGCGTCCCCTTTCGAACGATCGTCTCCGATACGGACCGCAACTTCCAGCGGGATTTCCGCAGCTTTTTCCGCGTAAGGAACGAAAGGGGGGAAGAAAAGCCCTATCTCACGGTCTTTCGTAAGATCGACGGCGTGATCGCCGTCGTCATGCAGAACGTCGACTATCTCGAAGTCTCGCCGGCGGCGCAGCGACAGCTCTATGCCGAGCGCCTCTCCGACCGGGTGGCGTCGCTCGATTTTCCGAAGGACGCGTCGCTCGCCGTCGTGGACGGGGAGGGGCGCAACATCGTCTGGCGCGGTTCCTTCCCCATGGCCTGGTCGGCCCCTACGGAGCGGTTGGCGCTCAATGAAGGGAACACCGTCACTTCGGGCACCGTGACGCTCGGGGGCACTCCGTATCTGACCTTGGAGCGGCGCTTTCCCGCGCTCAACTGGTCGATCCGCACGGCCGTGCCGGTTTCGACCATTACGGAGCCCGCCTCGCGTCACGCGCTCGAGCTCGTGCGGATCGCGCTCTTTCTCTTCGGCGTGATCTCGGTTCTCGGCATTGCGCTCGTGACGAGAATCCTCAATCCGCTCGGCAGGATCTCCGCAACCGCCAAGCGGCTCGAATCCTATCGGTTCGACGATGCCGGGGGCGAAGGCCTTTCGTCCCTCATGGAGAGCCTTCCGGCAAAACGCCGCGATGAAATCGGCAACGTGGCGCGCGCCTTCTCGCAGATGCTCGTGGCGCTCGACAAGAACGTGCGCGACCTGAAGGCGTCGCTTGTGAAGCAGCACGGCATCGAAGGCGAATTGAACGCCGCGCGTGAAATTCAGACGAGCATGCTTCCCAAGGACGACGCGGCGTTTCATGCGGAAGGCTTCGATGCGGCGGCGAAGATGGTGGCCGCAAAGGAAGTCGGGGGCGATCTCTTTGACGTAATCCGTCTGCCGGGCGGACGACGGGCGCTCGTGTTGGGCGACGTCTCGGGCAAGGGCGTCTCCGCCGCCCTCATGATGAGCGTGACGCTCACGCTCATCCGAAACGCCTTGAGCAACGGGTTCGAGCCCGCCGCCGTCATCAAGACGGTGAACGACCGATTGGCGGCGAACAACGAAAACTGCATGTTCGTAACGCTCTGGATCGGGATTTTCGAGCCCGACACGGGACTCCTTACCTATGCGAACGGCGGACATTGTCCACCCTATTGGCTCCCGGCCGACCGCGGCAAGCCGCCTCAGGCGGTGCGCAACGTGAGCGGTCCGCTCGTGGGCGTCTTCGAAGAGGCGCAGTACCAGGGCTACGCCCTGCAGTTGAGACCGGGGGACCTCTTCTTCGTTTACAGCGACGGCGTATCGGAAGCCATGAACGAAAACCGGGAACTCTTCGGCGAAGAGGGGATCCTTGCGGCCGCCGAAGCCCGCTCTTCGAACGACCCGCGGGCCTTCGTGGACGGCATGCTCGAAGCGGTCGTCGCCTGGCGAAAGACCATGCCGCAGTCGGACGACATCACTATGCTCGCCATTCGGCACACGCAGGAGAAAGAATGATGCTGACGAGACGTGAAGCGCTTCTCTTTCTTTCGTTCCTTGCGGCGGGCGCATCGGCCGCGAAGGCGGCTCAGTCGGGAACGCCCAAAAACGTCATCCTCGTGACGGGCGGCGACTACGTGCGCTACCGGCGCATTTTCGAAGCCACGATCGCCGGACTCGAAGCCCTCGGCCTCGTGCGCGACGTGCCGCATGTGGCGGACTCGGACCGCGAGGACACGTCGGACCTGTGGGAGGCGCTGACGCACGCTTCGGGCGCGCTTCGCTTTCTCCCCGACGGTCACTACAGCTATCAGTGGGACGGGGACGTGCGTGCGAAAGTGAATGCCGACATCGCCGAGCGTCTGAGGACGCACCGCGACGTGGACATGATCTTCACCTTCGGCACGGAGGCGGGTCTCGACATCCCGAAGCTCACCTCGGAAATTCCCGTTCTCTCGCTCGGAAGCTCGAACCCCGTTCAAACGGGGATCGTCGCCTCGGAAACGGATTCGGGCCGCGAGAACCTCCATGCGCTCGTGCGGCGCGATCCGTACGGAGAAGAGGTGAGGGGCTTTCATGCGCTTCGTCCCTTCCGGCGGCTTGCGCTCGTCGTTGCGGCGTCTTCCGTCGAGAAGGCGGGCGCCGGGGAGGTAGAAGCCTCGTGTCGGAGCCTGGGCGCGGGTTTTGAGTGTATTACGTACTCCGACGACGGCGAAGGAGCCGCCAAGCGCTTCGCGGACATTCTCGAAGCCGTTCGCGAGGCGCACCGCCGCGGATGCGACGCGGTCGTCTTTCACTGGTTCCGGGCGACCTCGGACGAATATGCAGAGCTTACGCGTCTCCTTGCGGAATACGCAATGGCGAGCTTTGCGCAGTCGGGAGAGGAGTTCGTCGAGCACGGAATCCTGCTTGGCGTCGGGAACGAAAGTTTCGAGGGCTACGGCGCCTTTGAAGCGGACGTGATCCGTCGCGTCCTCGAAGGGACGTCACCGCGCAAGTGTCCGCAGGTCTTTGCCGAGCGGACCCGTTTCGTCATCAACCTCGTGAGCGCGCTCGAAATCGGTTGGACGCCGGACTTCGGCGTGCTCGTCACCATGGAAAAGGCTTTCGTCACGCAGAAGTGACGAAGCCCGTCTCCCAAGAAAAGCAAAAGGATCCGCGTCCCGACGGGCGTGCGGATCCTTTTGCGTTGGACCGCGGCGGCGCTCAGATGTGAATCCGGGCCACGGGCTGCACGGAAATCTCGGGCGTCACTTCCTGATAGGCCATGACGGGGAGTTCGTAGAACTTCGACTCGATCAGGCGCCGTACGTAGCGGCGGATGTCCATGCTCACGAGAAGCACGGGCTTTTGGGTGCTCGCGCGGTACTTGCCCGCCGCCTTTTCGAGGGCGTCGAGAATGCGCTGCGAAGAGCCCGGATCGAGCGAGAGGAAGGCGCCGGCCGAGGTCTGGCGCACGGCCTTGCGGATCGTTTCCTCGACCTGCGGCTCCATCAGAATGACGGGGAGCATGTTCTGGCCCTTCGAGTGCATGTAGCAGATCTGGCGCTTCAAGGCGCTTCGGACGTATTCCGTGAGCATCACGACGTCCTTTTCCTTGGGAGCCCATTCGATGAGCGCCTGGAGAATTGTTCGCAGGTCGCGGATCGAGACGCGCTCCTGCACGAGACGCCGGAAGATTTCGGCGGTGCGCTGCACGGGCAAAAGACGCGTCGCTTCGTGCACGAGGTCGGGGGCGCGCTCCTCCATCTTGTCGAGGAGGTACTTCGTCTCCTGCATCCCGATGAAGCTTTCCGCATGACGCGTGAGAAGAAGCGACAGATGGAAGGCGAGAATCTTCGAGTGATTCATGCAGGTGATCCCCGCGGCCGTGAGGCGCTTTTCGTCTTTGGCCGACACCCAGACGGAGTCGACGTTTGGAAGGAAGGGGGCCTCTTCGCGGCATTCGATGTCGAGCAAAGCGAGATTTTCGGGCGTTTCGCGCACGATCACGCAGTCCTTCACGAGCTGTCCCGTAGCGATCGGAATTTCGTTGAGGTTGAGCGTATAGGCAAAGGAGTGCAGATTCGGGTTCGGCCGCAGGTGAATGCCGGGGAAGGGCACGCCGAGATCGAAGTAGAGCGCGCGGCGCAGTTCGATGAGGTCGCCGTTGAGGTCGTTGTAGTTGATCGATTCGCCGATGTCGGGCGCGATGTCGAGAATGATCGGCACGGTCGGAGAGAATTCGTCCCCCGAGACGGCGCGCCTGGGCTTTGCCTTCGCGCCCACGGGGGCGAGGGTTTTCTCGAGCGCGGCTTCGGGCGCGGGTTCGGCCGCGCGGTTTTCGTCGATGCGGCGAAGCATGTAGCCGAAGCCTCCGACGGCAAAGCCGAGCGTGAAGAGCTGCGGCTTGGGAAAACCCGGAATGAGCGCGAAGAGGAAAATGAGGGCGCCCGCCATTTCCAGGGCGCGGGGCTGACGGAAGAACTGCTTGCCGACCTGGGATCCCATGTCTTCGCGCGAGTCGCCCGAGCGCGTGATGAGGATGCCCGCGGAAATCGAGACGAGAAGCGAGGGGATCTGGCTCACGAGACCGTCGCCGATCGTGAGGACGCCGTAGAGCTGCAGGGCGTCGCCCGCCGACATGCCGCGCTGGGTCATCCCGATGATGGTGCCGCCCACGATGTTGACGAGCGTCACGACCATCCCGGCGATGCTGTCGCCCTTGACGAACTTCATGGCGCCGTCCATGGCGCCGTACATCTTGCTCTCCATCTGCACGTCGTCGCGGCGGCGCTGGGCCTCCTCCATGTCGATCACGCCCGCGCGCAGGTCGGCGTCGATCGACATCTGCTTGCCCGGCATCGCGTCGAGGGTGAAGCGCGCGCCGACTTCCGCGACGCGTTCCGCCCCCTTTGCGATGACGAGGAACTGCACGATCGTGAGGATCAGGAAGACCACGGCGCCCACGACGAAGTTGCTCCCCGTCGCGAATTCGCCGAAGGTGAAGATGATTTCGCCGGCGTCGGCCTGAAGAAGAATCAGGCGCGTCGTCGTGATGTTGAGCCCCACGCGAAAGAGCGTCGTGAAGAGGAGCATGGTCGGAAAGACCGAGAACTCGAGCGGCGTCTTCACGTACATCGCCATCATCAGCATAAGAAACGAGAGCGTGAGGTTCGCGCCGATCAGCGTGTCGACGAGCGGCGTCGGCAGCGGAATGATCATGAGCGCGATCACGACCACGATGAGGACGACCATGGCGACGTCGCTGTGCCGCGCGATCGAGGTGGTCAGGGATCCGGCTTTTTGAAGAAGGGACGGCATGCTGATTCTTGAGTTGAGCTTCTGAGGGGGCGTGACGTTTATTGTAGCGTTACGGCGTCTTCGTCTTCGGCTCGCGCCGGGGCGCGCATCGAAAGGAAGGTTTCCCGAGCGGCGCGGGCCTCAACTTTCCGTCCGAGCGCCCAGAGGGCGCGCGACTTGAGCCAGTGAAGCGTCGCGTCCCGACTCGACAGGGGACCGCCCGCAAGGGCCTCACGTACTTCCTTGAGCGCCGTCTCGGCGTCGCCCGCCTCAAGCGCCGCGGCGGCAAGACCCGCCTTCGCGAAGCGGAAGTCGGGCGTTCCCGGAGCGCTCAGCTCCGCGATCGTTTCGTAGAAGCGACGGGCGCGCTCCTCCATGCCCAGGCGGAAAAAGAGAAAGGCAAGGACCGAGAGGGTTTTCTTTTCGTCCTCGGTGAGGGACGGCATTTCGTTTTGCGGCACGGCGTCAACCTCCGAGCATCAGGTTGCGGTAGGCGGTGAGCAGAAGACCGTTTTGAAGGAGCGGCTCGATTTCTTCGCGCACGAGCGCCTGAATTTTCGGATTTTTGCTTTTGCCCAGCTTCTCGAGCACCGCGTGGAGGTCCGCTTCGAAGGTCTCGGGACTCACGAGCGATCCGTCTCCGATGTCGGGACAAAGGAGCGCTTCGAGCGCCGAGCGGCTGTTGGCCGTGCGAAAGAGATTCTCGAGGCCCGACTCCTGCAGGAGGTTCGTGCCGAGGTCGCGGGCTTCGGGCAAAGTCGCGGCGTCGGGCATGGGCAGAAGATCGGCGATGCCGATCGAAGGATTGAGGAGCGAGTCGATGCGCGTGGGCATGGCGTGTCCGGGAGCAGTCAATGGCCGTCAAAAAGAGACGACTCGAGTTGAAGAAGGTACCGCAGGGCGCTTTCGAGTTCCGCACCGCTCACGCGGGAGACGGGAAGTTTGAGTCCCAGAATCCAACGGTCCCGGTGCACGCCCGTGACGAGGGCGTACGGGTGTCGGACGCTCCAGCGGGCCGAGGCGAGCGCAGACCAAAAGGCCTTGCGCGCTTCTTCGGGCCGCGCGGGACGCGAGAAGGAGAGAAGAAAGTCGTCGTCCTCCGACTGAGGGCAGGCCAGCGTCAGCGTGCCGAAGTCGTCAAAGGCGAGCGTGAGGGCCTCTCCTTCGCCCCAGGCGAGGGTGGGAATTCCGATGCGCTCGCCGAAGTCCGTCAATTCGCGTTCCAACATGTGAGCATTCCTTATTCTTGCGAAGCGAGCCACTCGTCTTCGCGTTCAATGGCGCCGTCGAGGGCCGTCTGCACGGCGTCGACGAGCTGCAGGCGGTGGGCGTCGTCCGGGAAGAATTCCACGGGGAGATCGCGCACCGCGCGGAAGAATTCCTGCAGAAAGAGAACTTCGTGCTCGATGTCGCGGGGCCGGGCCCTGACGGCGATTTCGTCGATCTGATGCGCTCCGACGAAGGGCTGTTTGCGAAGCGCCACCAATTCTCCCAAAAGGGACATGGGAGTGAGGGTAGTTTCGCCTCCATGCACGTTCTTCCAGCGCTCGAGAAGCCCCTCGCAGAGGATGTGGGCGCTGCGCGTGAGGCGCACTTCGCCGAGCTTGCGGTGGACCGATTCGAGGTGAGCGACGTCCATGCTCGGCGAGGCGCTTTCGATGTCGGCGCTGATCGCGGCGAAGAGAAAGTCCATGGCCTTGTCGAACTTCTCGCCGTAGCGCGCGGAGATGTCGGAATAGACTTCGTTCACGTCGGTGAATTCGCCCACCGTGTCGCGGTAAAGACTTCCGAGCGACGAGGCGCCGTCGAGATCTCCGTAGTCGAGCCCCGTGACGGCGCCCCGCATGCCGAGCGCGATGTCGCGGCGGTTCTCTGCGAAGTATTCCTCGGCGACGCGCTCGAGCGTCGCCTTTTGGTCGTTCGTGACGGAGGGATCGTCCGCGAAGGCTTCGCGGACGGCTTCGAGCACCGCCCAGGCGTCGGCCGGATCCGGGAAGGCCTCTTCCAAGGTCTCCCGGAAGCGTTTGGCGTCGGCGGCGTGCTTGAGCGATTCGATCGTCGAATGCATCGCCTCCGACCTGCCCGCCTTTTCGAGGTGGGCGCGGTAGCGCGCGAGGACCTCGTCCGAAATCCGCGCGGCATTTCGCTCCTTTCTGCGGCTGATCTCGTAGTCCTGCGTCTTGTCGAGCGCAAAACCGATCTCTTCGGCCGCGTCGGAGAGAAGCTTTTCGGGAGTCGCCTCCACCTTTACCGCGTGCCCCATGAAAAGACCCCGGGGGCCTTGGGCTTCATGCGCGGCCGAAGCCGCGCCGAAGCCCGCGGCAAAGGGGTTGTGAATGCCTTCGATCGCCATGGATTCTCCGTCAGAACACGTCGCTGTGGCTGTAGCGGTACGACGCTCGGAAGCCCAGGCGGGAAACGGCCGACTTCAGATGCTGCTCGATGACGACCGACATGATGTCGAAGAAGGACGGCGGAGTTTCCCGCATCAACGCGTCCGCCTGACGGCACATCGTGGTGTAGTGGGCCGCCTGCTCGGAGCGGTGCGCCGCGGCGCAGCTGCGCACGAGCCCGAACGCTTCGTCGCGGTTCCCCGCCAGATTGGCGGTGTAGGCGTCGTAGTGCGGTCCGTAAGCCCACATGAATTCCTCGTTCGCCTTCCAAAGCGGGGAACGGGGGCCTTCCTTGAAGACCTTGGCGAAATCTACACGCACGGGTCGGACTACTTCATGGCGAGCATCAACGCGCTCGAATCGGAAAACGCCGCGCGCATGCTCGGCCGTCCGTCGGTCCTCACCGTCGACAACGTGGAGGCGGTGCTCGAGAACACCACGACCTACTACATTCCGCTTCGCGGACAGGAGGCGGTGGATCTCTACCGCGTGGAGGCGGGTACGGTCCTGCGCGTGACGCCGCACATCATTCATGAAGGGGGGAAGACCTCGATCAAGCTCGCCGTGAGCGTGCAGGACGACCAGAACGACGCTTCGTCGGGCTATCAGACGGTGGGAGAGTCGGGCGACACCCTGACGGTGAACCCCATCAAGCAGACGAGAATCAACACGCAGGCCATGGTCGAGGCGGGACAGTCGCTTCTGATCGGCGGCTACTACTACGAACAAAAGTCCGAGGGCGACAGCGGCGTTCCGATTCTGAAGGACATTCCGATTTTGGGTCACCTCTTCAAGTCGAGCTCGACGAGCGGCCGACAGATGGAGCGGCTCATCCTCATTACGCCGCGCATCGTGACAGCCGATGGCGACAACGTTCCCGCCCGGGTGAATCAGCCGGGCTTCGGGCGAAACGCCACGGGCGCCGACTATGAATGAAAGGCGCTCCCGCAGGCCGACGCATCCGCCGACAAGGCGGACGGGGAGGGCTGATATGCGCGCGGCCGTATTCGAACTCTTCTCGGGACTGCACGCCGGAGCCCGGATCGAACTCACCGAAGGAGACTGGGTGATCGGATCGGACGATTCGTGCGACCTGATCCTCGCCGACGAGGGCTTTGCGCCCCGTCACGCCTCGGTCTCCGTGAAGTCGGGCGAAGTCGGCATCGTGACGCTCGACGGCAAGGTGACGACGCTCGAGGGCCGCTCCGTCGCAAACGAAGTCTGGCCCAAGGGGACGGTCCTTCTTTTCGGAACGGTCGCCGTCGCCTGGGGCGCGTCCGCGGAGTCGGAGGACTATTGGTCGGATTTGCGCTCCCGCTGGCGCGCAACGCTCGCGCCCGCGGCCCCCGCCGCGGAGTCGAATAACGACGCTGCGCCCGACCGCAAGGTTGAGCGGGACGGTGCGCATCGAGGCGCCGCCGAGACGGCTGTCGAGACCGAATCGAAGCCCGAGGCGCGAAGAAGGGGGCGCGGCGTTCTCGTCGGGACCGCTCTCTTTCTGGCGGTCCTGCTCGCGGGCGGCTGGACGCTTGCGCGCGACGCCGAGCTTCGCCGGACGGTCGAAGCGGATTTCGCGAAGACGAATCCCAACGCCGTGACGGCGCTCTATTCGGGCGTCTTCGGCGCCGACGGTCTTCTCGCGCGGTTCGGGTGGCTCTCGCCCGAGGCGGTCCCCGAAGAAGAGCTCGTCGCGGGTCTGCGCGCGAAACTCTCCGAAGAGGGGTTTGCGAACGTCTCCGCCCGAAAGGCGGGAACGGGCGTGTGGCACCTTTCGGGCCGGGTTGTCAACGACGCCGAGCGCGGACGCCTCGTGAAGCTCGCGCGCTCGCTCACGGTTCCCGCGGTACTCGACGTCGACGTCGACACGGACCGCACGGCGCCGTGGCTCGCCGCTTTCGAGGCCCGGGGCTTCCGGCCCGACGTCCGCATGGAAGGGACCGCCCTGGATCCCGTTCTTTCCGTTGCCGCCTTCATGCGCACGAAGGAGGTCGAAGAAAAGGCCTTCGCCGCCGTCGCCGCGGAACTCGGCGTCAAACCCGACGCCGCGAAGCGGCGCATCCTCTACGAATCCGATCTGAAGTCTCTTTTTGAGAAGGCCTTCAAGGCCGAGGGCGTCAAGGACGTCACGGTCACCTACAACCCCGGGAGCGTAAGCCTTTCGGCGCCGCTCACCGCCGACGTCCGAGGAAGGCTCGAACGCGCCGTGGAGGGTGTCGAGCGCGAAGCCGGGGTGCCGCTTGGCGTCGCCCTCGTGAACCGCGAAGCCCGGAAGTCCGCGCCTGCGGCGGCTCCGAAGCAAAGGGCCGGCAAGGACGGCATGACCCCCAACTTCCGCGTGGTCGGCGTCTCGGGCGGAAAGCTCAAGTTCGTGACGCTCTCCACGGGTGAAAAGGTCTTTGCGGGCGGACGTCTCCCCGGAGGCTTCACGCTCGAATCGATTTCTCACAACCGCTTGGCGCTCTCGAAGAACGGCAAGCGAATCAACTATCCTCTGAAGGTGAGCAGCAAATGAGTGAATTCATCTCCGTTGCCGATGTCTGCCCGACCGGGTTCGCCCGCGAGCAGAAGGAAGTGCGCGACGAAGTGGCGGAAATCGCCTTTCGTCTGCGCCGCGAAATGGACCGCGGCCTCACGCCCGACGAAATGAAGGTCGTGCGTGAAGAGCTCGAGGCCGCCCAAGCCGCAGAGGAAATCCTCTCGCGCATTTTTGAATGAGGAGACAGTCATGACGGACTCCGTGGGATTCAACATCAACACCATGTTTGAACGCGTGGCCGATACGATCGCCGCCAAGGGCGACGAACTCAATACCACGCTCAACGGCATGGGCGACGAGATCAGCGATCAGGACATGCTCAAGATGCAGTTCCAGCTCAATCAGTACAACACGATGCTCGAAATGGCCTCGACCGTTTCGAAGGCGCTCACCGACGAAGCCAAGCAGATCGCGCAGCGCGCGAACTGAGGCCGGGATTGTAGGAGAACGACATGCTTACCGCATCCGAAATCACCCGGCTGCTCGACGTGGCCAACGCCGGCGTTCAGCGCGGCGAAGTCGCGCTTGCGCGCAAGGTCTACCAAGGGATCCTCGCGGGTCGCCCCGACCACGTGCCCACGCTCGTAAGCCTTGCGATGAGCCATATCGCCGTGGGGCAGTATGGGGAGGCCGACGGGATCCTCGCAAAGGTGCTCGAAGCGCACCCCGAAGACCCCGACGCGCTCGTCTATCTGGGCCTGAGCGCTTTCCTTGCCGGACGCAAGGACGAAGCGCGCGGCATCTTCGCGAAGGTTCCCGAAGGCACGCACGCCAGAGCGATGGCCGACGCGCTTTCGGCCGAGCATTGACGGTTCGGGAGTGACGGACCGTGAGCGGGATCGACCTCGAGGCGTCTCGGCGCCTCATCGAGGCTTTCGAGCGGATCGGGGAGCAAACCCCGGGCGCCGGAGCGGGCGCGACCCGCAGTCCCGTGCCGCGCGAAGTGGCGGACGCCTTTCGCGCGATGGTGGAGGGCGCTCCGGAAGGACCGGAAGGGGCGACTCTCCCGCCGCAGACGGCGGAGTCGACTTTTCACGCGAATGCTCCGCAGGTGGTTGAAGCCGTTCGTCCGACGGACGGGGAGACCCTTCGAGCGCAGGATGTCGGCTCCGTCGACCACGCCGCGTCGTCGGGCGTCGAACCCCTTCGGGAGGCGCAGACCCTCACCCCCACGGAACTCTATCGGCTGCAGTTTTCGGTCAATTTACACATGATGGACGTCAAGGCGCTCTCCGCCATACGCAACAGGACGGCTTCGGATCTCGAGGCCCAGTTGCGGTCGGCGTCGTAACACGAGGAAGTGTGACATGCACAAAACGGATGCGCCCAACCGCATCGGACGGGCCCTGGTTCTGGGCGCCTGCGCGGCCCTGCTTCTGGCGGGCTGCAAGACGGAGGTCTACCGCGGGCTTACGGAAACGCAGGCGAACGCCATGATGGCGGTGCTCCTCAAAAACGGGATCGAGCCCGAAAAGACTTCCGACAAGGAAGGCTATGCGATCGCGGTCGAAAGCGACCGCGTCACGCAGACGCTTGAGCTCATGCGCGAGAACAATCTCCCGCGCTCGGAATTCGACACGATGGGCGACGTCTTCGCGGCGAAGGGCATGATCTCGTCGGCGACCGAAGAAAAGGCCCGCATGACCTACGCTCTCTCGCAGGAGCTCTCCGACACGTTCTCGCGCATCGACGGGGTGCTCACCGCCCGCGTGCACGTGGTGCTGCAGACCGAAGACCTCGCGACGGGGAAGACGACGCCCGCTTCGGCCGCGGTGTTCCTGCGTCACACGCCCGACTCGCAGGCGCCGGGACTCGTCGCCCGCATCCGCGAGCTCGCCGCGAACGCCGTTCCGGGACTTTCGTCCGACCGCGTCTCCGTCATGCTCGTTCCCGTTCGCGAAACGATCACCGTGCCGATGCTCGAAGAAGAAAGTGCGAAGAGCGACTTCCCGCTTCTCTACGGCGCGTTGGGCGCCCTGATCGTGGGGCTCGGAGCGCTTGCGGGAGCGGTCGTGCTCTATCTGCGCGCCAAGGCGCAAAAGGGCGCCGCGAAATCGTCCGAGTCGGGCGCCCGCACGGGCGAACGCGTCTGACGCCTTCGGTCTGACGCGAAAGGACGGTTCCGATGACGACGCCTCCCGCCTTTGAAAGGGATTTCTACCGCGAGCTTCTCGAGGAGAACCCCGCGCTTCTCGCCCGCATCGCCGCCTTCAACCGGGGCGCCGCGGCGTCTCCCTGCGCGCGGTTTGCCGAGGAATTCGGGATCGGCGCCGCGTCGGACGTCGACTGGGCGGCGCTCCTCGCCCGGCATCTGGACCTCTGCGGGAGGGCGCAAATGCGTGCGGGATCCGACGAAAAAACCTCGGAGTCCGGCTACTGGGGCTTTGCCGAGACGAGCGAGCGCTTCGCTCTTCTCTCGGAGGAAGACTTCGGTCGGCTGATGCTGCGCGCCGCCGCGGCCGTCTACGGAGGCGAAATCGCCGTGACCCTCAAGCGCGACGAACGTGAAGCGCTTCGCACGCGCCTCGGCGACGAGCTGCTTCGCTACGCGGTCCTTCGCGGACGCTGGCAGGCGGGGGCGCTTGCGGCGGATCTCAAGCGCTTCTGCGCGGGGCTTCCTTTGCCCGACGCCGTAGAGCGTCTTTCGCACCTCGTCGCCGTCCTTCTGTGGGCGGGGTGGCCGGAAGGTCTTCGCGAAAAGACCGCCGCCCGTTTTGCGCGGCACCGGGAAGCCGTCGGGGAGACGCCCGACGATCCGCAGCTCAGCCGGCGGGTGCGCGCCTTTCTGTTGAAACTCATTCGAAGCGAAGGAGACGAAGCGTGTCGAAACCTCTTCAGATGAACCGACCCGAACCCTCGGTGGCGCCGGGCGTCAAGGTGGTGAAGCGCGACGAGCGCGCCAGGCTCCTCGAAGCGGGCGAGATCATCGAGGCCGCCCGAGCGCGCGCCCGCGAGATCGAACGCAAGGCCGAGGAAGCTTATAAGGAGCGCTACGAAGCGGGCTATGCCGACGGACTCGAGGCCGGGCGCCTCGAAAACATGGAGAAGGTCATGGAGACCGTCATGGCGAGCGTCGAATTCATCGAAGGCATCGAAGGCACTGTGGTCGACGTCGTCATGCAGTCGGTGCGGAAAATCCTCGGCGAAACGAGCCGCGAAGACCGCATCCGCGCGATCGTGAAGACGGCGCTGGCGAACGTTCGCGGCCAACAGAAGGTGACCGTGCGCGTCGCCCCTTCGGACGAGCCGATCGTTTCGGAAGCGCTTTCCGCCCAGACGGCGGGGTCTTTTCTTACGGTCGTGGCGGACGCGCGGCTCGAACCCGACAGCTGCATTCTCGAGAGCGACCTCGGCGTCATCAACGCTTCGCTTTCCACGCAGCTCAAAGCCCTCGAGCACGCCTTCAGCGCAAAGATTCGGCAGTAAGTCATGGCATTCGAATACATCGGACCGCTTCTTGAGGAAGCCGTGCAGACGACCACGACGATCGACGTGCGCGGACGCGTCGAGCAGGTCGTGGGCACCATCATCCGGGCCGTGGTCCCGGGGGTGAAGGTGGGGGAGCTCTGTCTGCTCAAAAATCCCTGGGAGTCCTTTGAACTCAAGGCCGAGGTCGTGGGCTTCATCCGAAACGTCGCGCTTTTGTCGCCGCTCGGGAGCTGTCAGGGGGTCTCCCCTGCGACCGAAGTGATCCCGACGGGCGAAATCCTCTCGATTCCCGTCGGACCGGAACTCCTCGGACGCACGCTCGACGGTCTCGGAGAACCTTTGGACGGCGGACCCGCGCTTCGCTGCCGCGAACACTATCCGGTCTTCGCGCCCGCGCCCAATCCGATGACGCGCATGCGCATCTCGAAACCTCTCTCGCTCGGGCTTCGCTCCATCGACGGGGTGCTCACCTGCGGGGAGGGACAGCGCATGGGCATCTTCGCCGCGGCGGGCGGCGGCAAGTCGACGCTTCTCTCCACTATTCTCAAAGGTTGCACGGCGGACGTCTGCGTTTTGGCCCTGATCGGCGAGCGCGGCCGCGAAGTGCGCGAATTCATCGAAAACGACATCGGGCCCGAAGGGCGAAAGAAGTCGGTGCTCGTCGTCTCGACCTCCGACCGCTCCTCGATGGAGCGCCTCAAGGCCGCCTACACGTCGACCGCGATCGCGGAATATTTCCGCGATCAGGGCAAGAGCGTCCTTCTCATGATGGACTCGGTGACGCGCTTTGCGCGCGCCCAGCGCGAAATCGGTTTGGCTGCGGGCGAACCGCCCACGCGGCGCGGCTTCCCGCCCTCGGTCTTTTCGGAACTTCCGAAACTGATGGAACGCGCCGGCAACAACGACAGGGGTTCGATCACGGCGCTCTACACGGTCCTCGTCGAAGGCGACGACATGACGGAACCGGTCGCCGACGAAACGCGTTCCATTTTGGACGGCCACATCGTGCTCTCGAGAAAGCTCGCCTCGAAGGGGCACTATCCCGCGATCGACGTGAACCAGAGCGTCTCGCGCCTCATGAACGCGATCGTGACGAAGGAACACAAGAAAAACGCCCAGCGCCTGCGCCAGATTCTCGCGAAGTACGCGGAAGTGGAACTCCTCGTACAGATCGGGGAGTACAAACAGGGCGCCGACCCCGCGGCGGACGACGCGATTGCGCACGTCGACCGCGTGAACGCTTTTCTCAAGCAGGGCCTCGGCGAAAAGAGCACGTTCGAAGAAACCGTGGCGGCGCTCGAGGCCGCGGTACGGTAAGGGAGGGCGACGATGGAAGCCTATCCCCTCGAATCTCTCCTCTCGCTTCGGCGCTTTCGCGAAGATAGCGCCGGCCGGCGCGTTGCGGCCGCGCAAAACGACTGCCGCCTCGCCGAGGAAGCGGTGAAGAGCAAGGAGGAGGCGCTCGAGCGTTGGCGCGTCTGGTACGCCCAGGAGGTTTCGCGCCGCTACGAAGGGCTCATCGGACACAAGACCACGATCGCGGGACTTGAAGTTTTTCAAAAGAATCTTGCGTCGCTCGCTTCGGAAGAACTCGAGCGCGAAATGTCGCTCGACGAGGCCCGAAAGCGGGTCGAAGCCTCGCGCCGAACGCTCGAGGAAACGAAGAAGGCCGCTCTCCAGGCCCGAAAAAGCTGTGCGAAAATGGAGAAACACCGTTCCCTTTGGATGGAGGAAGCCAAAAAACTCGAAGAGCAGGCCCAGGATCGGGCGCTCGAAGAATTCAAGCCCGTCAACCGCTTCGGGGCGCAAGCCCCCGACGGCGAGTAGACCCCGTACACCGGAAGGGAGATCAAAAGATCATGACGAACACGATTGACAATTTGCGCGGTGCCGGACTTTCGGAGCAACGGCCGGATGCGGGGCAAAGCGTTGCGGAGCGCGGGACCGCATCACGCGACGACGTCGCGGCTTTTCAGCGCGCTCTCCGGGGAGACGCCCAGAAGGAGGGCGTCTCTCGGGACGCGGCGCAATCGCGTTCGGGATCCCCCGACGAGAAGTCGGCCTTCTTTGAAAAAGCCGGCGCGCGCGAGAGGGCGGAATCGTCCGGACACGCCCGTACGGGGGCCGCGGACGACGCTTTGCAGACGGATCCTTCCGCGCAGAAGGCGCAGGACTTTCTCGCTTCGCTCTTTCGCGGGGTGGGCGCGGGCGCAACGGAAGCGGCCGCGCAGACCGCGGGTCCGGCCGCTTTGGAAGGTACGTCCGCGAACGAAGCGCTCGAAACACTCGTTTCCCGGATTCTCGTGAGCCGTCCCGAGAGCGGTAAGACCGAAGTGCGCCTCCAAATTCAGGACGCGGTCCTCAAGAACACCGAAATCACGCTCGCGCGCGATGCGGGCGGTCAACTCACGGTGCGCATTCACACGAACGACGCGGCGGCCTTCCAGACGATCGTCTCGGCCCGCGTGGAACTCGAGGCGAGGCTTTCGGGACGCGAAACGCTCCCCGTTCTCGTGGAACTTCAAAAAGAAACCGATCGGGAAGAAAACGACGCCCGCCGATCGTCGCGCGGTCGCGGCCTTTTCGATGAATCGGGCGAAGGTTGAGGATAGGAGAAATCGTCATGCCCAACACTTGTTCCCTTCCGACCTTCGAAGCCTGGGCCATGCCGCTTCGAAACGCTCTGCTCGAGCGTCTGCCCGTGTCGTTCGCCTTGGGAGAGGACGTCCCGGCGGTTTTGGAAGTCTTTCCCCGCGCGGCCGCCTTCGCACCCGTTGCCGAAATGTCCGTCACGGTCGACGGACACCCCTGGCGCGCATATTTTGAGAACCGCACGCTCCTTACGCTTCATCCCCTTTTTTCGGAGGAGGCGATTCGTGACGTTGCACCCGAATCCCTGCCCGAGCCGCTTCTCGGCCTCGTCGCCGAAGCGCTCTGCGGGGTCTTCACGAAGGGGTTCTCCGCTCTTTCGGGCGCCGTCGTGACGGCGTCGGACTTTCGCGGCGGCGACGGGCGGACGGTGTCGGCGCCTTTTTCGCTTTCCCTCGCCGCGGGAGACAAGAAAACGCGGATTCTTCTTCGTCCCGAAGAATCTTCGCCGCTTGACGCGGCTCTGGCGCTCGTCGAGCGCCTCCGAAGCGTCGCCGCAAAGGACGCCGACTTTTTGACGGGCGTGCTCCCGACCCTTCCCTTCCGGCTCGAACGCAGGGCGGGAAGCCTGCGGCTCTCCGCTTCGGCTTATGCCGATCTCGCGGCCGGCGACGTTCTCGTTCCCGACGAATGGTTCGGGGCCGACGACGTGCGCGTCGAAATTGCGTCGGCCGGAAAACAATTGTTGGCCGCCTCGGCCCGAATGGAAGACGGTCGGGTGTGCCTTGCCGAAGAATTTCATCCCTTGGAGGAAACCGTCATGGACGCAGTTGAAGAACTGACCGTGGAACTCTCCTTTACGCTCGAAGAGCGTCTCGTCACCCTCGCCGAACTCTCGCGCATGCGCGAGGGCACGATTCTGCCGCTCGCCGTCGATCCGCAGGCCCCCGTCACGATCCGCGCCAACGGCCGCCGCGTCGCGAAGGGGCGTCTCGTGGATCTGAACGGCACGCTCGGCGTCGAACTCCTCGAGGCGGCCTCCGCGCCGCAGGCCGAAGTGAAGCCGGAAGGGGAAACGAATGGGCTTTGATCCCGTATGGCTCATCGTCCTCGGCGTCGGACTGGGGATCATGCCGCTCTTTCTCATGATGGCGACCTCCTACGTGAAGATCGTGGTGGTCCTCCTTCTCGTGCGCAACGCCCTGGGCGTGCAGCAGATTCCGCCGCAGATGGTGATCAACGGCCTCGCCATGATCCTCACCGTCTTCGTCATGGCGCCCGTGGGCTACGACACGATGGCGCTTCTCGAGAAGGAAACGGCGGGTCGCGAGGCGATCGCGCCGACGGAAGTCTTTGCGGTCGCGGAGAAGGTGTCGCCTCCCCTGAAGCGCTTCCTCACGGTCAACACCGACGAGCGCGTCTCGAACATGTTCGTCTCGACCGCGCAGCGCATCTGGCCCGAAGCGATGCGCGACTCGGTCAAGAGCGACGACTGGGCGGTCCTCGTTCCGTCCTTCACGATCACGGAATTGACGAAGGCCTTTCAGATCGGGTTCGTCCTCTATCTCGCCTTCATCGCGATCGACCTCATCATTTCGAACATTCTCCTTGCCATGGGCATGATGATGGTTTCGCCCATGACGATTTCGCTGCCGTTCAAGCTCCTTCTCTTCGTGACGCTCGACGGGTGGCTCAAGATCACGCAGGGACTTCTTTTGAGTTATCGCTAAGGCCGAACGCTTTCGGCCCCTTGGAAAAACACCATGCAGATTGTGAATTCTCAGGTTTCGGACGTCACCGTCATCGCGCTCTCGGGGAGTCTCGACGCGGCGAGCGTCGCGGACTTCGACGCCGAATGGAAGGCCGCGCTCGACGCGGGCGCAACGAAGCTCGTCGTCGATTTGGGAGGCATCGAATACATCAGTTCCGCCGGACTGCGCGGGATTCTGATGCTCTCGAAGACGGCCAGGGCCGGGAACGTCCGGGTGATCTTCTCGGACCTTCGCTCCATGGTCGCGGAGATGTTCAAGCTCTCGGGCTTCACGAACATCCTGCGCACCGCGCCCGACACCGCTTCCGCGGTCGAGGACCTTGCCTGACGTTCAACCTTTTGATACGGAGGTAACCATGCCTTCCATTCGAGTGCCGGCCAGGCTTGAGAACCTCGAGCCCTGCAAAACCTATCTTCGCGAGAACCTGCCCGCCCGCTTTGCGGACCAGTGGAACAACGTTCAGCTCGTCGCCGAAGAGCTTCTTGTGAACGTCTTCAGTTACGCCTATCCGCAGGGCGACACGGGCGAGGCGCAGATCAACCTCGAGACCGCGCCCGCTCCGGCGGGCGAAGACGGTTCGGATTCCGACGAAGACTGGCTCGTATTCACCGTGCGCGATTGGGGCGAACCCTTCAATCCCTTCGAAGAGGTGCCCGATCCCGATTTGACGCTAGACGTCGAGGCGCGTCCCGTGGGCGGACTCGGGATCTTCCTCATCAAGCAGGTCTCGGCCCGTCAGGACTGGGCCTACGAAGAAGGCGCCAACACGATCCACATCTATTTCCGTCCGACGGAGGCCGCGGCATGAACCCGATGGCGATGGAATATGCGAGCGAGTGTCTCTACCTCGTTCTCATGATTTCGCTTCCGCCCATCCTGATCGCTTCGGTGATCGGGATTCTGCTGAGTCTCATTCAGGCGGTGACGCAGCTGCAGGAACAGACGCTCGTCTTCGGCGTGAAGCTCATCGCCGTCGTCGGGACGATCTTCGTCCTGGGCGGCTGGATGTCGGGGGAAATCCTGCGCTTCGCAAGCGAAATCTTCGACAGTTTTCACCTTCTGCGCTAAGGGGCGTGCGGGATGCTCGACTTTCTGCTGCAGTACGACCTGACGACGCATTTTCAGGCCTTTCTCCTGGGCTCCACGCGGCTCATGGTCTTTGCCGCCGTGGCGCCCTTCATGGGGAACGCCGTCCTGAACATGACGGTCCGTTCGGCCGTGGTGATGGCGCTCTATCTCGTCGTGCATCCTGCGGTGGTTTCGACGATCCCGGTGTTTTCGCCCCTCTCGCCCGGCGCTCTGGCGCTTCTCGGCGGGCTTTTGCTCAAGGAGGTCTTTCTCGGATTCGTTCTCGGTTGGACGGCGGGACTCGTCTTCTGGGCGGTCGAGAGCGCGGGGCTCTTCATCGACAATCAGCGGGGCGCCGCGCAGGCGGTGGGGGCCGATCCCCTGACGGGAGACCAGACCTCTCCCACGGGATCCTTCCTCTTTCAGAGCGTCGCGGTGCTCTTCTTTGCCTCGGGCGCCTTTCTCGCGATGCTCGGCGTCGTCTACAGCACCTACGAATGGTGGCCGGTCGCCGAAGCGATCCCGACGGAATTTTTCCGCAATACCGCGGCGGCACTCCATTTCGGCGAGGCCGTGGCGCGGCTCGCGGCTTCGGCCCTTTTGATTTCCGCGCCCGTGGTGCTCGCATGTCTCTTCACCGACATTGCGCTCGGCCTCATCAACCGCTTCGCCTCGCAGTTGAACGTCTACATTCTGTCGCTTCCGATCAAGTGCGCGCTCGCGTCCTTCCTTCTGATCTTCTACTTTGCCGTCCTCATGTCGGACGCCCCCGAGCGCTTCGGGCTCTTCGGCATTGACGTGTCGACGCTGCGCGCGATGATGCCATGAGCGAAAAGACCGAACAACCCACACCGAAACGCATTCGGGATTCGCGCGAAAAGGGCGACATCGCCAAGGGGCAGGACCTCGCGCCCGCGGCGACGGTGCTCGCCTTTGCGCTCTACGCGATCGGAAACGGCGAAACCGTCTGGGAGGAGCTCGTGCAGATGACGACGGTGCCGCTCGAAGTCTTTCATCTCCCCTACGAGGAGGCGCTCGCCAAGTGCGCAGGCCTGATCGTCGACGTATCGCTCGGAATCGTCTTTCCCGTGGTGGGACTCGTGATGGGCGTCGCCCTCATGGTGCTTCTCGCCGAGACCGGATTTCTCTTCGCCCCGAAGGCGGCGGCCCCGAAGCTCGAGAACCTGAGTCCGACCCGCTGGTTCAAGCGCGTCTTCTCGATGAAGAATCTCTTCGAATTCGCGAAGAACATCGTAAAGGTGACGGTGTTGACGGGGATCGTCTGGCTCGTGTTCTCCGACTACCTTCCCGTACTCTTTCAAATTCCCAAGGGCGGTCTCGGCGCCATGTGGGGCGTGATCGGTTCGGCCGTCGGGGAGCTCCTTCTCTATTCGGCGGGGGCCTTCGCCGTCGTGGCGGTTCTCGACTATCTCTATCAAAAGTACAAGTGGACGCACGAACACATGATGAGCATCGACGAAGTGAAGCGAGAATACAAGGACTCCGAGGGCGATCCGCAGATCCGCGGTCAGCGCAAGCAGCTCTACCGCGAGCTCATGAACCAGAACGCGCTCGGAAACGTCCGCCGCGCGAAGGTCCTCGTCACGAACCCCACTCACTATGCCGTGGCGCTTGACTACGACGAGGAGAAGACGCCCTTGCCCGTCATTCTCGCCAAGGGCGAAGGGGCGCTCGCACAACGCATGATCGAGGTCGCCAAGGAAGAAGGGATCCCGATCATGAGAAACGTGCCGCTTGCCCGCGCGCTCTACAGCGAGGGCGTCGAAAACAACTATGTTCCGCGCGATCTGCTCGAGCCCGTCGCAGAGGTGCTTCGCTGGGTGAAGAGCCTCGAGCGGCCCAACTGAGGAAAAGAACATGTCTTACGAAACGAACCGCATCGAAGAGTTCCTCACGACCTTCGGGAAGGCCGCGGGCCTCCCCGAGCTCGCCCTCACCGACGAAGGAACCCTCTTTTTGTCCTTGGACGGCACGGCGCTCACGCTTCGCCATTTCCCGGCGACGGACGATCTCGTTCTCGCGTCGACGGTGGCGAAACGACCCGAAGGCGAGGCCGAACGGCTCGCCCTTTGCGAAAAGGCGCTCAAGATGAACGCCTTCTCGCGGGAAACGGGCGAGGGCGTTCTGGGGCTTCTCCCCGACGGCTCGGCCCTCGTCTACAGCGTGTGGGTTCGACTCGGCAAGCTTTCCTACGGCGACTTTGAGGCGCTCCTTCTCAAAACGGCCGACCGCGTCGCGAAGCTCAGAAAGGCCTTCGCCGAGACCGGGGACGTTCCCGCCGAACCCGCCGACCTCTCCTGGATGCAGGGACCGGGCGTGCTGAGCGTCTGACAAAACCCGCACGAGAACTCATCGACCGTTTTTTGGTTCTTGGTGCATTGGTAGGCAAGATGGCCGCGTCGCACCGCATTGGACGGGATTTGCTAAACTGATTTCGCTTTATCTGTGATCCGGATCCCGATTCCGCGGCTCCGATTTGTATGGAGGACTTCTCATGTCTGATCAAAAGAAGAACGTTTTCATCACCGGCGGTTCGACGGGCATCGGAGCGGCGTCGGTGCGCAAGTTTGCGCAATCCGGCTGGAACGTGACTTTCATGGACATCAACGTGGAGGACGGGCAGGCCGTCGCACGGGAAACGGGCGCCCTTTTTGTCGAGGGGAATACGCGAAATCGTGAGGATCTCGAGAAGGCGGTTGCGGCGGCGATCGAAAAGTACGGCGAGCTCGACTGCGTGGTTGCCAATGCCGGGATCCACCGCTGCAACACGATGCTCACGATCAGCGAAGAAGAGCTCGACTTGATGATCGACACGAACATCAAGGGGACCGTGCGCACGCTGCAGGCCGCCGTGCCGAGCATTTTGAGAAAGGGCGGCGGCTCCGTGGTCATCAACGCTTCGGATCAGAGCTACATTGGAAAGGCCAACAGTTTCGGCTACGGGCTCACGAAGGGTGCGCTCGGTCAAATCACCAAGAGTCTGGCCATCGACCTCGGGCGTCAGAATGTCCGGGTCAACGCCGTTTGCGCGGCAACGATCCGCACGCCGTTGGCGATCAATCTTTTCCAGAAATTTGCGGACATTACCCACAACGGTGATGCGAGCGCCTATTGGAAGGCGGAGGCGGAACAGTATCCGCTCGGCAGAGTCGGCGAGGCGCCGGAGGTTGCCGAACTCATCTACTTCCTGGCGTCGGATTCGGCGAGCTTCATTACCGGGGGGCTCTATCTGATCGACGGCGGGCTTGTCGCCGGTTAAGGACGCCCCGTTGTCCCGGGGGACTTTTAGGAAGAAATGCAATGACCAAGGTCATTCCCGCCGCCGTGAGCGGCATCAACGCGGAAACCCTGCAGACGCCCGTCACGGAGGACGCAGGCCACGTCACCGAGTCGACGTCCGTTACGCTCGGCTGCACCGTGGCGACCCGCCCCGAGGGGACGCAGGCTCTTGAGCACGCGCAGCTCCTTGAAGAAATCGGGCAGGCCGCGGACGCCAAAAAGGCGCAGGAGACGGCCGACCCGAAGGCCACCGAGGACGTCCAGGTGGAGTCGCACCCGACCGAGGAGGCCGAAGAAGTGGCCGAGGCGGCGCTTCCTCCGAACACGCCCGAAAGCAAGGAAGCGGCGTCGAAGGCCCTCACGCACCTCTGCGCAACGCTCCCCGACGATCCGGATCCCGGCGAAATCCTCGCGCTCTCGGGCATGACCGACGACGACTGGGCCGCCCTCGCGGCGGCCGAAGAGGACGATTGGGACGACTGGTCGGTGTCGAACGAAAACGTCGCCGCGACGCAAAGCGTCGCGCATGCGCAGGGCGAAGTTTCTTCGGGCGGACCGCTCAATGCGGGCGAGCGCGTAACCGCGCCCGTGACCGAGGGGCTCGAAGCCTTTGAAGGGATGTCGCAAACCGAGGTGTTGGCCGACGTCAAGGCGAAGCTTCGCACGGACTTCCGCGCGGAATTCGGGGGCTCCGAAGCGCTCGACCGCGGGGAAGAAGTGCGTCCCGACACGCGCACCTTCTGCGGGCGCACCTACGACACGCTCTCGCGCTGGTGGAGCGCCAAGGCGTCGCGCTACGCGCAGACGGGACATCCGATCCTCGCCGCGATCTGCCGCACGATCTCGGGCTTTTTCACGCCCCGCGTCATGTCGCCGCACGAACTCAAGTACATGGCGGTGACGTCGCTTCAGAATCTTGCCGAAAACCTTCCCGCCGTTCGCGAAGCCTTCTACCGGAGTTCGGAAGAGGGGATTCGTCTTCTTGCCGACCGCACGGCTCTGACGGTGCATCCGGCGCTGCTCGACGAAATCAACGGGATCGGAAGCGCGGAGGAAGCCGACGCGGCGCTCGAAAACCTTCAGGCGATCTACGGTCTGAGCGACCAGGCGGTCGAGCACGGGACGTCGCTTCCGACGCTGGAAGCCAAGAAGGACTATCTCGTCGGGCTCAAGCTCATGAGTGAACTCGAGCGCTATCTCGACAACATTCTCTCGGCCTGGGGCAAGGCCCGGGGGAACGTGGATTCGGTGAGAAGCTTCTTTGAGGAGGCTCTCCCCACCGACGACGCGTGCTTCGACGCTCGAAGCCGTTCGGCCGAAAACTTCCGCAACCGCCTCTCTTCGCTCGTGCGTCCGCGCGAGACGCTGATGGAAAACGTCATGCGCATTTTGCAGGACGTTCCCGGAACGGCCGAACAAAAAGAATCCTGGTCCTATTGCGCAGAGTATCTGCAACGGACGCTCCGCGGTCAGACCGTGGCGGACGGGCGAATCACCGAACCCTTCAGCTTCGAGCAGCTCGAGGAGATCCGAGTGGCCTTTGAGAGGGATAACTGGTACGAGTACAAGCTCGACGATCGGTCGCCCGAGGAAGAGCAGGCGGTCCGGGATGCGCAGGACTACTGAGATCCGCATTTTTGACGGGCGGGGCGCTGTAGCGGCGGCCCCGCCCCCAAACTCCCGGTTAACTGATTCCATTCGAGGAAACGGACAGAAAATCAATGCCGATGTGAACGGGTGCCTCAATATCGGAAGAAAAGAACTCGGTGATGAGTGGCTTAGAAAGCTACTCGAAACCGATGAGGGCCGGTTGATGCGGCCCATCAAGGATGTCAGAATTTTTGTGTTTTGAGGGATAGAACCTCTACGCTTACGGCGACGCCGAGTACCGCTTCGGCAATGATCTAGACCGGACGTGGACCTTCAATTTCGGCGGGAAGTTCGTCTTCTGACGCCGCCGAGTAACAAAAAGCGCCGTGGTGTTGCAGAGAGGCAGTACCGCGGCGCTTTTGTGGTAATGAGCGTGCTTTTATCAAGAAACAATTTGCTTGATGTTTTTCAGGAATGCCGTTGTATCGAGGAAGTAGTTCGGATATGCCTTCTTGATTTCCTTGAGAGCACCTGCCGACATCAGAACGATGGCGATATTCGGATCGTCCTTCGTCTCCATTTCTTTGGTCTTGTAGAAGCTTTCGGCATCCTGCGCTTCCGTGAAGGCCGTCAGCCGAACACTCTTTTCGGAAATAAATAGCTGCATCACGTGATAGCCTGTGTAGTCCTTCGTGACCGTATCGATGTGATGCGCAGACACAGCCACGCCTTCGAGCTGCGCGAGGAAATTCTTGCGCTTGTCGAGGGCAAGCAGGCTGCCGATCAGTTCGTCCCGGGTCGCTGTTTCGAAAGCGGGCGGCAACGGCTGATTTTCTTTCAGTGCAAACAGGGCGCTTACCGTTTTTAGGAATTCCTTCGTTTCGTCATCACCTTGTCCGGCTTTCAGCGAGGACTTCTGAATCATGCCCAGAGTCTCAACGGCCGTGGCCCAAGAGTGCTGCAGTTTTGTGCGAATCTGGATTTCGAGACGAAGACCGTTCAGCTCTTCGTGGCTCTCGTTTTGATAGCGAATCACCTGATGCAGACTGCGATATCCGTCGTTTTTTGGGGACTTGATGTAGTCGTGCGGCGGCAAATCCAATTGGTGCTTAAAGCGCGTGGAATTAAGCATCAGTTGGTGCAAACGATAGATGTCGGCGATATTGTCCACGATAACGCGCAAGCCGCCGATATCCTGCATGCGGTCAAGAGACATATTCTCAAACCGCTTGAGCTTTTCGACGATCGAGGGCGTTCGTTTGAGTCGTTGAGCAACGATCGCTCCGGCGAACTTGTTGCGCTTAAGAACGCCGCGAAGGTAGGCCTGCAGCGTATTGATCGGATAGGCGTGCAAAGCTCTCCACTTGGAGAGAATGTCCATTGCCTGATCCTCGGTCATGACGTCTGAGCGCCCTGCAAGGACGCTTCCTGCCTTCCTGACCAATTTTTTTGCTGGCACAGTAAACACTTCAACCGGCGACATTACGAACTCCTAAGCAATCCGGCAGTTCAATCGATGCCGGATACTCGGCCATTATATCGGGCAAGGCGAAATGACGGACCGATAACGAGTATGTCGGAATTTTTGTGTCTTGAGGGATAATAGTCGCCCACGCAGGGCCATTACCTACAAGACATCATGCAAACCAAGACCCAACGTAAACGTACTCCGAAAACTCCCCGTACCCCCGAACAGGTAGCTCTCGACAAGGCCATCGAGACCCTTGTCAAAGAGGGCATCTTTACCGGTGAAGGCGGTTTCCGCGAGTTGGTCCACGAGGTCTCCAAAAGCTTTCTCCAGGCGGCTCTCCGCGGCGAGCTTACCGCACATCTGAACGAAGAGAAGGAAGCTGCGGTCCCTGAGTTGCCCGACACTGTGGGCACGAACAAGAACAAGAGCAACGGCACCTTTGAAGCGAAGCCTCGATTCTCAGGGAGTCGGGGCTTTTCTCATCGAGACCGAAGCGTCACTTCGTTTTGATCGCCTTGAGTGCTCCGCGCGCGGCGATGCGGCCCGTGACGATCCCGAGCTAAAATAGTCTGCTTAATCAATCAAGTGAGAATGCCGTTTTGGTCAAGCAGATGAAGAACACTCCCGCGCAGAGAAAACAGACGACGCTCTTTACTGAAAGCCGTCCGGAACTGTCTTCGGAAGAGAATTTTCAGCGGTTTATGGAAGCCATGAGCCGTTCCGGACACATGCGTGCACCGGGCTCAGGATACCGCTTCGATCCGAAAGTCTGTGCCATTCCGAAGAACTCGTCCCTTACGTTTTCCGTTCGGGCGACGCAGTGCACCGTGGGGACTCTCATTCACGGCAAAGTTTCCTCCTCCTCCTTCGGAGGCGTCGCCGCGGTGGAGCCCGAGCAGTATGTTCAGCTTCTCTTTCTGATTCGAGGGAAAGCCTTCTTCAAGAAACAGAACCGAACGATGCCCCTTCCGCGCGACGCCGTTCTCATTCGGGATCCGGCGGTGCCCTTCGTTTTCGTTGCCCGCACGGAGTGCGAGTGGTTTTCCATGACGGTGCCCGCCGACTATTTCCGTGCTCACACGAGTTCGCCGCCGCTCGCGTATTTTTCGGACCCGATCGAGCTCAGCGAGTCCTTCGGGCGGCTTCTCAAGCACGTCATGATCCTCCTGTGCACGGCGCTCGACACGCTCGATCCGCGCGACGCGGGGGACACCTGCGACGGACTTCTTTGCTTTCTGCGTCCTGCCCTCATGCAGCGCTACCGCGAACGGCGTCTTGACGAAGGCTCGGGCCGTCACGAGCAGCTTCGCAACGACGCCGAAAACGTCATGATCAAGTGGATGCCGCGGCCCGGCGTAACGATGAAGGATATCGCCGACTACTGCGGCATTTCGCCGAGACTTCTCACGATCATCTTTCGTGAAATCGGTACGACGCCCGCGGCGCACCTCATGCGTCTTCGCCTCGAGCATGCCGCGGTCTACCTGAAGGAGGCGCATGTCAAGGCGCTGTCCGTGAGCGAGGTCGCCGAAATCTGCGGCTTCCGAAGCGCGGCTCACTTCTCCCGCGCCTTCAAAGCGCAATACGGCGTGACGCCTCGGGAGATGAAGACGCGCGCCGTGCTTGATCAGTCAATCTGAAATTGCCTCCAAGGGCAACTTTTTGATAAAAAGTAACCTTTGTCCGCCGCGGTTCCGTAGGATTGGATCACCCCGAAAATGCCGGTGAGGCATTTTGCAAACCGGTTCATCCGAAGGAGATCCCTATGAACTGCCTCGCGAATTGGACGATCAATCGACGTTCGTTCCTTTTCAACGCCGCTCTCGCCGCCACCGCGGCGGGCGGTACGCTGACCCCGCTCGCCCGCGCCGTGGCCGCGGCCGCCGACGACCTGGAAGTCATGACGTGGACGTCGTGCGTCGTCAACTGCGGCAGCCGCTGCCCGCTTCGCGCCTTTACGAAGAACGGCCGCGTCATTCGCATCGAACCCGAAAACACCGGCGCCGACTCGACGAAGATGCCCGCGGAAGTGCCGCACGTGCGCGCCTGTCTGCGCGGACGTTCCATGCGTCAGCGTCTTTATTCTTCCGAACGCCTCAAGTATCCGATGAAGCGCGTCGGCAAGCGCGGGGAAGGCAAGTTTGAACGCATCAGCTGGGACGAAGCGCTCGACACGGTGGCCGCCGCCCTCAAGAAGACGATCGAAAAGTACGGCAACGAAGCGGTGTACCTCAACTACGGGTCGGGCTCCTATCAGCTCGTTTCGTCGCGCAACACCGCGCAGCGCCTCCTCAACATGCTCGGCGGCTACCTTAATCAGTACGGGACGTATTCGTCCGCGCAGATCAACGGCGCCATGCCCTATACCTACGGCATCGGCGCGGGCGGCTCGCAGATGACGGAAGTCGGCAACGCCGAACTCTACGTCGCCTTCGGTCACAACCCGATGGTCACGCGCCAGTCGGGCGGCGGGCAGGCCTGGGAACTCGAATGCGCCCGCAACGGCAAGAAGCGTCCCAAGATGATCGTGATCGATCCGATCTATACGGACACGTGCCTTGGCAAGGAAGACGAATGGGTGCCGATCCGCGTGGGCACCGACGCCGCGCTCGTCGAAGGCATGGCCTACGTCATGATCACGGAAAACCTCGTCGATCAGGAATTCCTCGACAAGTACTGTATCGGCTACGATG
>ENA-OWRC01000538-OWRC01000538.1-human-gut-metagenome-genome-assembly--contig:-NODE-538-length-47117-cov-4.002677_pt1 | contig 47117 bp, 38 predicted proteins | sample MGYA00248268_ERZ651895 | MGnify/ENA primary metagenome ERZ651895 (study PRJEB26924, sample SAMEA4378242) | human gut metagenome | biome: human gut; feature: human-associated habitat; material: faeces...
ACAGAGGCTTCAGAGGATAGGGAGATAGTTTTAGGCATGATTATACGGACTTTTGGGGCGACTTCATTATACAATAAAAATACGTATGTGTCAAAAAAAATGCCTTCTGCGAGAAGACATTCTGAAGATTTATCTTACAACTCCGTACTTCCACATCCCAATTTAGGTATGTAGCGGTTTCCGCCGAATACGGCATGACCTTCCGTCATGAATCGGGATTTTTCGTCGAACCGCAAATGCAGGTTCAGGCCGCGCTCCTGAAGAGTTACGATTACGATTCCGACCGCGGCATGCGCGTGGACGTCGACGGCGACACGAGTATCCTGGGGCGCGGCGGTCTTCGGGCGGGCCGCAGCTTTGCGGACGAGTTTGCTGCGGGCGAACTCTATGCGCGCGCCGACGTTCTGCACCAGTTCACGGACGGTCAGGATGCCGTTTTCCGCGACAATGACGGTCATGTGATGGAAACGAATTGGGGCGACCGCGGTACGTGGGGCGTCGTCGGCTTCGGCGGTGCCGTCTCCTGGGGCGACGCTTATGGTCTTCAGCTCGATGTGGAACACGCTTTCGGAGGCGACGTCGACAACACCTGGCTGATTACCGGCCGGTTCCGTTACGCGTTCTGAGAATCTTCATTCTATTTCGAATGAACGAGAGCGGCGCTGAAAGAGAGGTTTCAGCGCCGTGTTTTCGCAGGGGAAGTTTGCATACGGCCCGGTTAGATCGTCCCCCGAGAGGAGCCCCTCGGGAGGCGCCGGTTCAGAGCTCCACCATTCCCGCCGCGCGGCGCATGGTGTCTTCGCCCCGCCGGTCGTAGAGTGAGGTCGTTGCGATGTTCGCGTGCCCCATGAGGTTTTTCACGGTCACAAGGTCCACGTTTCTGTCGATCAACCGCGTCGCGAACGTTCTTCTGAGATCATGCGGCGTCACGGGATCGACGCCCGCGGCATCGCAATATTTTTTCAGAATCCGGGAGAGGGAAGAGGGGTTCAGCGGGCGATCCACCCGCAGTCGCCGCCCGACCGTGTAGTTCCCGAAAAGATAGCCGGGCACCTCGGTTCTTACGTCCAACCACTCGGCCAGCGTCCTCTGCATGTCGGGCGTGAGGAAGGCCTTTCGTTCCTTGTTTCCTTTCCCGATCAGCCGGATCGTACCTCCGAGCACGTCCACCTTGTCCACCTGAAGACCGCAGACTTCCGCGCGCCGAAGACCGCAGCCGAGAAAGAGGGTGAGAATGGCCCGGTCCCGAACTTTCTTCGGGTCGTCGCCCGCAGCGGCCGAAAGAAGCGCCGCCGATTCGGCGTAAGAGAGAGACCGACCCGCGGGAAGCCGCGAAACCCGAACCTGCTTTACCGACCGGATGCGCTCGAGCGAATCATGATCGAGAAGTTCGAGCTGCCAGGCGGCTTTGGCGACGCCCTTCAAGGCCGCAAGATAGAGATTCACCGAAACGCCCGATTTTCCGAGCGCCAGCTGCCGGCGCAGGAAGGATGACACCGCCGCGGGCGTGAGCATCGCCCAGTTGACTTGAGTGAAGTCGGCGGCTCCGCCCCAACGGGCGAAAAGATTGAGGGCCGACCGCATGGTGCGCTTTGAGTATTCGGTATGCAGTTCTCCGAGATAGAGAACCGCGGGCGCCGCTCTGGGCTGTACCCGAATCGAGTCGGAAAGGACGACGGCGTCGGAAGTGGGAATGAGTTCGGCGGTCATGTCGGAAAACAATCGGTTTTGAAAAGTGCACCGCGCCGGCGGTTGGGATCGGCGGTCGGAGGGTCGAATCCTTCGTCGGGAACCGGCGGTTCGGGACGGACGGCGAGGGTTTGGAGACCAAAAACGGGTGAAAAAGGGCGCAAAACGCCCTGGAGTTACGCACTATAAGTACCATTATATCGCCTAACGAGAAAAAGTACGGAAAAAGGCGGATTTTCCGGGAGGCGGAGAACCCGCGCTCGGCGCGATTTCCTGAGGTTTGAGCGATGCGTTGCTCGAACTGAGTTTTGAAACGGCTTTCAATCACGCCAAATTTGAGAGAAACGATGCGAAAGAACGGTGTTATCCGAGAGAAACGAGGAAAATCGAACTTCGAGAAGTGCGGGAATCCGAAGCTCAATACGCTTTTTGGGGCGGAGCAACCCGTCGATGCCGACGGGAAGCCCTGACGACGTCAAAATCTCGATGGGAATGAGCCTATCGGGAACAGAATCACGGAATGTGGAACTGTCGGTGTGAGGTCTAGGGAACGGGAAAGTGACACGCCCGGCAGCCTCAAGCCGTCGGGCGTATGAGGAAGAGACGAACCCGTTAGAAGAGGTAGTTCACGCGTCCCGAGAGGAGCCACGTATCGGCGGTCTTGCCGCCGGCCACGCGTTCCGCGTCAAATTGGAATTGGAATCGATCCTTCCAACTCCAGACTGCACCGACGCCGAAGTTGGCCCAGGTCCCCGTGTCGCCCCAGTTTTCGTTGAAGGTGTGGAGGCCGTCAGAGAGCACGGCATCCTGTCCGTCCGTAAACTGGTGCAGCACGTCGCCGCGGAAGTAGAGTTCACCCGCGTTGTCTACGTTGCGGAATTCGCGACCGGCGCGGAAGCCGATGCGTCCGATCGTGCTCGTTTCGCTGTCCGCCTCCACCTTCATGCCACGGTCGGTGCGGTAATCAAAGCTGTCGAGGTAGGCCACCTGGAACTGCACCTGCGGCTCGACGAAGACACCCGTTTCACTCTTGAGGGTGTAACCGTACTCGGCCGAAAGGGCGGCGTAGTCCTGATCGTAGTCACCGTTGGTGGTATAGGCTTCGTTGCCGACCGTGTACTCGTTCGAAACGCGACCGATGCGGCCGACGAAGTCGAGGTAGTGGTTTCCGTAGGTGAGGGTGTCGAAGACAGCCAGTTCATAGCGCTTCATGTCGCCGTCCCCGCGAACATCGAGGAACTCGGTGTCGCCTTCTGTGTAGGAGAACCAAGCGCCGGCGCGACTCTTTTCAGAGAAAGCCCGATCAAAACCGATGGTAACGCCCGTACGGTCCCAACGGTATTGGTTCTCGGCACCGCTGCGTCCGTGATGGATGCGAACCCACAGGTCATTGTCGGCGCTTCGAACAGTTTCAAGGAGACGACGGTCGCGCCGATCCATTTCCATCGCTGCGTCATAACTCGCATAGCCCGCACCCGTCATGCCGACAGCTGCGGCGGACTCCTTCAGTGTCACGCGACGAATGAACCAGTTGTCACCGCCGATGAAATCGGTTATGTCGATTTTCACTGCGAGGTCAGCCTGATCAGCCGTCGTTGCATCGATATTCGCAGTCTTGTCCCAGTAGGAATTCTCAGGATCGTCCAGTTCTTCGGCCGTAATCCCTTCCTTCTTCGCAATTTCCAGTTCGTAGTCGACAAGCGCTTTCCCGTACATGTTTTGCTTGTCGTGGAACCGTACGGAGGTTCCTTTCGCGACGAGTGCAAAGGTCAAGGTGTTATCAGGCGTGATGGATTCCAGAAGCTCCAGATTATAGGGTTCGAAGTAATGCGTACCTTCGCCGCCTTCAATATAAACCATATCGCTTTGGGATTTGACATTGCCGTCGAGATCTAAACGGAAGATGCCGCCGTTTCCTTTAAGATTGCCGATTCGAACATAGTCATGTTTTCCTTCGACATCCATTTGAAAATCTTCATTCTGAATCAAATCCCAGAGACCTAGATCTTTCCAATATTTTTCAATATCCGCATCATAAAGATTAATGATTCCTCCTTCCAATGTTATTGAACTAATACGCTTAGGAATGGTGTATTGCATACCTTCCTTGTCGCGATTGCTCTGTATCCCGAGATAGGTCCACTGAGCTTTATCTTTAAATACCAAATTAAATGTATCGCCATTCTTCTCCCATTCTTCGTAGCTTGTTTCTGATGTGTTGTTCGTTTTCCAGTCCGAATTCATCCAAGTCTTTTCGTCGCCGAACCAAAATGAATCGGCGCCGGAGAAGGTAATGTCAACTAAACTGGGATTGTCGAAATCCTCATCCCAGTGGGTTGGGTTACGGTCATCCATCAGGTCAATCGTTCCAACCAATTGATTTTGAGTTGACTTAAACCATACTTTACTTCCGTTTTTGGCGCTAAGTAAATCCGGACTCCTTGCAAGCGTCCACATCATTACGGAGGATGCTGAGTTGCCAATGGTAGCCGTCGAGTTATTGTCGAGATAGAGCAGGTTGGCTCCGACTTTGGTAGGACCATCTACTTGGTCAATTCTGGCCGAAACATTGCCGTTAAGGATGTAATTTGCGCTGTTTGCGTAAAATAAATAATTACAAGGAGCGCCTCCCATCCAATGATCGTCTTCATCTTGACCATGGAGATAGGCATTGGTGTCGCCATTGATCTCCAGCGTCGTGTTATTTCTAAGGTTGATTGAGAATTGATTGGCTGTGATTTTCGCGTAGTGTTCGATCTTTAAACCAGCATGTTCGTGAGCGAGACCGTCTTGAAAAATTCCATCAGTAAGTGTGATATTGCTTTCAGAATGATCTATCGCGGTCAAAATGTTATTTTCGTCAACTTGCGCAATGGGAGAGGCATATGTTGCGAATGCGGAGAGGAAGGCTGTAAGAAAAATAGTTGGTTTTGATAATTTGAGATTAATACTTAGAATATTACTTTTTGTGTGGGGGGGGGGTAAATCATTTCCATGGTGGTATAAATATAGATTGTTGCTTAATTTAGGCGTGATGAGAATGTTTATCGTTCTTCATTCTTCGCGTAGAAAGTATAAACGCTTAAAAGAGGGTGTGTCAAACACTTCAAAATAACTATCTTTCGGCTGACCAAGAACAAGCTTTGCGATTAACTGAAGGCAATGAAAACATTAATAAACTTTGCGAAATCTTGCATATGCTATATAGATGTGCATAGAGAACAATTTTTAGGGTGATTGTGTTCTAAGAGGAAAATTTAAGTTGGACAGATGTCAGGGTACGAAACCACTTCTTCCCTTGCGGGGGTGTGCTGTCGTCGGTAAAAACGGCAAGAAGGGCCGCCCTATAATGGAAACCGACCCGTTGCACAACCTCGTCCTACGACTTCTCCCCAAGATCCGACCGGACCATCTCGAAGAATTCCTCCGTTCGCTCGTTCGCGAATGTGGCGTCTATGCGCCGGACTTCGATCGGGTGAAAAGGTCCGTCGGGTACTCCGAAGAGGATCTGCGGTGCTATCTCGGCACGTATTTCCCGAGAAGTTTTCTCGAAACCTACGACATTTCGAGCGAACTCTTTCGAAAGCTCTTCGGGACGTCCGTCCGAACCGACGGCGAACTCCGGATTCTCGACCTCGGATGCGGCCTGGGAGGCGCCGCGGCGGGACTCGTGTTTGCGGTTCTCGAATGTTTTGACGTTCGGGAAATCATTGTCGACGGGTTCGACGCCAACGAAGTTTCGCTCCGAATCTTCAAGCGGATTTTTGCGTCCGATTCCTTTGCCGCCGCCCGCGCGGCGCTCCGTCGGCTCGAGGTCCCGGGAGCGAAGGCCGAAATCACCGTCAACCAGAGGTGTGCCTAGATCAGAGAGCGTCACTTCGATCTTCTCGGCGACGATTCGAAGTACGACGTGATTCTGACCTCGAAGATGCTGAACGAACTTCCCGTCGAGCGGAAGTACTTCCGGTTTCTCGAGACCTATCTTCCGCATCTCTCGGAAAACGGCCTTTGCTTCGTGATCGACGTGAACGACCGAAGGGAAGGGCGTCACATCTCTCAGTGTCTTTCGGAAGAAACCCTTTCCTTTCTCGGGCGGCACGACGGGTTCGAGTGCCTGTTGCTGCCGGGCTGCCGGGACTGCGCAAAGCGCGGGTTGCCCTGCGGCGGATTCAATCAGTTCGTCTGCCGCGAGAGCAATTTCGACCGCTTGAATCCTCTCGCGGCGCGCGGCGTCTCCAAAGTCTACTGCCGCGTCTTTTGCCGTTCGCCTCTTTACCGTCACTTCCGTCCGAAACTCACCCGTTTCGATTTTCTTGCGAGCGAAGCGGGAGGAAATCATGTCTACTGTCCGCGCCTCCATTCCTGAAGAATATCCCGTGATCGCCCCTGTAATTCTTTCGGCAAGCCGTTCTACCGACATTCCCGCACGACACGCAAAATGGTTTATGGAGCGTTTGCGAAAAGGGTGGTTCGGATGGGTGAATCCTTTCAATCGGAAGCGCTACGCCGTTTCCTTGGAAAATACGAGAGCCATTGTCTTCTGGACGAAACACGCCGCCCCCTTGTTTCCGTATCTCGACGAAATCGAGGAACGGGGATTTCATTTTTATTTCCAGTACACGCTCAATGATTACGAAGCGGAAGGACTCGAGCCCAAGATTCCGCCGCTTGACCGCCGGATCGAAATCTTCCGAGGGCTTTCCGAAAAGATCGGACCCGAACGCGTGATTTGGCGTTTCGACCCGATCATTCTTCATGACGGGCAGTCGGCGAGAGACATTCTCCAAAAGATCTGGAATCTGAGCAAGAGACTTCGGGGAGCGACCGAAAAGCTCGTTGTTTCCTTTGCCGACGTGAACGCGTACGCAAAGGTGCGGCGCAATCTCGTTAGGCAGGCGCCGTCACTCTATTCTCCGGAAAACGTCGCGCTCGCCGAACCCGACGAAGCGCAGATCGAAGAGATCGCCGTGGGGCTCTCGAAGATTCAAGCCTTCTGGCATGGCCGCGGCTGGGACTTTGCGGTGGCGACCTGCGCCGAACGGATTGACCTCGGCCGCTTTGGAATCGGGCGAAACAGCTGCGTCGACGGAGAACTCCTCGCCCGACTCTTTCCCGAGGACGACGCTCTCACGGCATTCCTTACGAAAAAGAAGACGACTTCGGAGCAGGCGAGTCTTTTCTCGGAACTCGACCGAACGATTCCGATTGTGAGCAACTTGTCGCTCAAGGACAAAGGACAGCGAAAGGAATGCGGATGCATCGAGAGCAAGGATATCGGCATGTACGACACCTGTGCGAATTTCTGCGCCTATTGCTACGCAAACACCTCTCGAAACATGGTGAAGAAGAATCTTCTGAAGATTCGGGCTTTCGACGGATATTCGCCTTTCTTGATTCCGGTGGATTCGGATATATAGGAAATTAAGGATTCGACGACGGGACTTGTCGTCGGCTTTCCGTGAACGGCGGGAATTTCCCATGACATTTTTGCGTGATGACGCATTTTGGGTATTTGCATTGTTTTTGGAAATTTCGTGATGTTTCGTCTGCTATGATCTTTCTCATTGAGAACCACTTTGAGATAGACCATGTCCGCCCTGCCTTTCATTGTCGACCCCAAAAAACGTAAGGCCAAAAAGTCTCGCCCGCCCGCCGAAATGAAAGGCATAGTCGAGCGCGTCACCTTCCATAATCCGGAAAACGGCTTCAGTGTTCTTCGCGTCTCCGACCGGAAACACCGGGGAACCGAGACGGTCGTGGGCTTTGCGTCGCCCGTATCTGCGGGCCTCTTCATTCATGCGACGGGCCGCTGGCAGTCCTGCGAGGACAGCCATCAGCTTCGGGCGGAAGCGATCCGCACGGAACTCCCCGCCGAGACGGAGGACATCCGAAAGTGTCTCGGCTCCGGCCTCGTCGAGGGGATCGGCCCCGCCTATGCGAAGCGCTTTCTCGAGGCGTTCGGCGAAAAGGTTTTCGACGTGCTCGACAAACACCCCGAGAAGCTTCTTGCCCTGGAGGGCCTCGGGCAAAAGCGCTGCGACCTCGTCGCCCGAAGCTGGGCCGACCGGAAGGCCGAGCGCATCGCCGTGAACTTCCTCATCGATCCCGGGGTTTCGTCGGAACTCGCCGTAAAGATCGTCAGGACCTACGGAAACGAGACCGTTCGGATCGTCAAAGAGGATCCCTATCGTCTCGTACGGGACCTGCGGAGAATCGATTTCCATTGGGCCGACACGTTTGCAAAGAGCATCGGTTTGGGCGCTCATTCGGCAGTGCGTGCTCGAGCCGGAATCGACTACGTGCTCCACGAAGTGTCGACCGGACTTGGAAACTGTTTCCTTCCCCGGGCGGATCTTGAGACCATGACGTCGGAACTTCTCGGCGTTCCGAAGCGCGTGATCGCCAAGGCCGTGGATGCGGAAATCGAGAATGGGACGATCGCGGTCTCGGACATTCCGAATCCCGAGAGTCTCTATCCCGCAGAACTTATGCGGGCGGAGGAGGGGGTCGCACGCGAAATTCGTCGACTCGCCTCGGGAACCCTTCCGTGGGGTGACCTCGACCTTGACGGCGGGATTGACGCCGCACAGGGGAAACTCGGGTATGCGCTCACGAGAACGCAAAGAAACGCCGTCGTCACCGCGCTCTCGTCCAAGATGTCGGTCCTCGCGGGCGGTCCCGGAATGGGGAAGACCTCGATCCTGAAGACGATCCTTTCGATCCTGGACGCAGAAGGCGTGAAGATTCGGCTCTGCGCGCCGTCGCGAAACGCCGCCGACCGTTTGGCGGAAGTCATGGGACGCGTCGCCATCGGCGTGCCGAGTCTCCTCGAATTCAACGGTGCGGACAGAACCTTCCGTCGAAATGCCGATCACCCCGTCGACTGCGACCTAATCGTGGTGTGCGAAAGCAGCCTGTTGGACATCCTGTTTGCACACCGGCTGCTCGCGGTCCTGCCTTCTCACGCGGCCGTGCTCTTCGCGGGGGACGCCGATTTGCTTGCGTCCCACGGCCCCGGGAACTTCTTCTCGGACCTCATTGATTCGCAGGTCGTGCCGGTGACGAAGCTCTCCGAGGTGGTTCAGGACGGTCCCGCGGGCTGGATCGCCAAGGTTGTGCATCAGATTCGCTCCGGTGAGGTGCCGCAGTTTCCGGGCAAGGCCGACGACGGCAACTGCTATTTCCTGCGGGTGGACGACGAAGAAGAGCTTCCCGAGGCTCTGAAGGATCTCCTCCTCAAACGTCTTCCCGATGCGTACCGAATCCATGGCAAACGCGACCTGCAGCTCCTCACGCTCACGACTTGCGGTCAAACGGGCTCGCGGGCCCTCAACGAGCTGCTTCGGTACGATCTCGCCGGCCTTACGGGCGGAATCGACCGCTTCGGGCGCTTTGACAAGGGGGAGAGGGTGATGCAGGTCATCGAGAACCGCTGTCGCGGAGCCTACACGGGCGACATGGGAGTCGTCACGGAGATCGACCGCAAGGAGGGCGAACTCTACGTGCGCTTCGGCGAGCGGATCGTCTGCTACGCCTTTGAGGAGCTCGACGAACTGACGCAGGCGTACGCCGTGACGGTCGACAAGGCGCGGGGAAACGAATTTCCGGGCGTCGTCATTCCTCTCTCCATGGAGCAGTCCGTCATGCTGCGGCGCGACGTTCTCTATACGGCCGTGACGCGCGGGCAAAAGCTCGTCGTGTTTGCGGGCGACCCCGAAGCTTTGGAGGTGGCGGTCAAGCGCACCGACGCTCACAAGCGTCGAACGGGACTCGTCGAGCGGCTCATGCGCAGCGACTCCCTGCCGGCCTGAAGACCCTTTCAGGACGTTCGGTTTTCGGCAGCCGTAAAGCGGTTCTTTAGGATGGGTAGATTTCTATATTTTAGTGGGGCGGTATGAAAAGTATGAAACCTTGCTTTTCTGTCCATTTTTTTGGCAATACTCAAACGAGTGCCGTCAGTATCATCATCCACACCGGCAAAGTCACGACGGATGCGAGCGTCGTCCCAGCCACGGCGGTCGTGGCGAACTTCGTGTCGGCGTGATGGAACTTGGCGAGCACCGCAATCTGTGTGATGCAGGGAAGCGAAGCCTGGATCACGTAGACGCTCACGTAGAGGGGCGAGAGTCCGAAGGCCTTCGTGAGCCCGAGGCACACGAGCGGACAGATTACGAATCGCCCGAGGAATACGAGCGTGAGGTCCTTGTCGAAGCGGATGTTGCGGATCCCGATCGTGTAGATCATGATGCCGATAAAGATCAGGGCGAGCGGCGTCTTGATACCGCCGAGATACTGAGCGGCCGAGAGAACGGCGCCCGGAACGCGCACGTCCGCGAGGATGAAGGCAATGGCGGCGAGAAAGCCTATGAGCGGAGGAGAGAAGACGCGCTTCACCGTTTCCTTGGAGAGCAGCTTCGGGCGCTTGGCGTGCGTCGCTTCGACGCCGTCCATGGCTTCGAGGAAGTTCCCCATCGTCCAGAAGTAGGTCGTGTTCGCGAAGAAATAAAGAAGCGTGGGCACGACCGCTTCGTCTCCGAACAAAGCGATCGAAACCGGTAGCCCGATGAACATGTTGTTGGTGGCCGTGAAGGCCGACGCGAAGACGCCGTGGTGGATGCGCTCGATGCGGGCGACCTTGGCAATGAGAAGCGAAATCGCAAAGCAGGTCCAGACGGAAACAAAGGGAACGACGAGCGGCCCCGTGAGGGCGAGGAGTTCGTCGTGCGTGAGGGACTTCGAGACGCTCGAGAAGAGGTAGGCGGGAAGCGACAGAAAAGTGACGAGCTTGGCGATGAGGCTTTGCGAACGGCTGTCGTACCAGCCGCGGGCGGCGGTGAGGTAGCCCGCTCCCGAGAGAAGAATCAAAATGAAGACGCACTCGACGGAGTGCAGAAAAGCGTTCCACATGGCTCACGGTCCCGACAAGATGCCTTCCCATTGTAGTGCCGTTGCGACAGCAGAAAGATCGGCGTGACCTCGATCTGAGGAATGTTCCATTACAACTTCTTCCTTCATGGAGAAGAGGTCTTTCGGGCGTCGGAGAAAAACTGAAGTATCGTTGCAGAGAAGAGCGACGAGATTTCGTGGGCTTCAGAGGACGAAGGAGTATTCTTTCTAAAATTCCTGTTCGGGAATCTTACTTGAGCGTTCTTTCAAACTCGCCGACCAAAAATGTTCGCCCCGGCAATGCCTTTGCCGCTCTCGCGGTCGACGTTGTGCATCCGCGCTTGCGCACCTATAAATGAAAAAGCGCGCTCCGTCCACAGCTTGGCGGATCGGACGGAGCGCGTTCCTATGAGGTAGGAGAAAAAAGACGGTGAGAAACTACTTCGCCCAACCGAAGAATTCCGTCACGGTGCTCCAGGCGACATCGCGCAGGAACTTGGCCGTTTCAGGGGAAAGAGGCTTCTCGCATTCGCCGAGGTAGTTGATGTCGGCGGGCGTGCGGTGGAAGAGCGTCGAATAGAGAACCGCACCGTAAAGGTACGAACCTGCCGCGGACGGATGGCTCTTGTCGGGCATGTACATCTCAAGGTCCGGCTTCGCCTTGATCGCTTCCATGAAGGCTAGTCCCACGGGGACCGTCATCATTCTGGCTTCGTTGGCGATGCGGATCGTGTTGTCGGCGAGTTTCGTGATCTCTTCAGGCTTGTCCTTCTTGGGCCAGGTCATGATGAGAAGCGGCGTGCTGCCCGCCTCGCGGATCGTGTCGGCGTGCGCCTTGGCGTACTTCTCAAAGAAGGGGAGGCGCTTCTTCGAAGTTGCGGCTGCGGAATGGCCCTGCATCAGCACGACGTCGAACATCGGGTGTTCGAGCTTGCCGTCCTTGACAACGGCATACGGATCCTGTTCGTGTGGCGACAGATAGAACTTCATGTCGTGGAAGGAGAGCGAACCCGAGCTGATCGTCAGAAGGCGGGTCTTCATATTCTCCTTCGGGGTGCCGGCCTTCATGAGGCCGCGAAGATAGGTGTGCACGCCGCAGTTGTAGAAGGAATACGAATTTCCGACGAGAAGCGCCACCTTGGGCGACTTCGCGAGCGGTGCCGTCACTTCGGGTTTCACCGTGTTTTCGAGCGCCGAGGCCGAGCCCGCCAGAAAGAGGGCGGCGGCAAGACCGGCGGCGATTTGCTTCATTTTCATTGGATTCTCCTTTTGGTCTTTTGGCGGTATCTTCCAAAGAGTTTGCGGCCCGACGATCGACCTGTGAGCAGAGGGACTCCTCTTCAGGTCGATCGTCCGAGAGATCAAAACTCAGAACTTGTGGCGCATGCCAAGGATGAACGACCGAATATTCTCGTTTGAACCCTCACTCGACGTTTGAAGCTTTTCATTTTTTTTCCAGCCGAGAGGTTGATCGACGCCTCTAACGATAGGAAAAAGGGGCAAATTTCAAAATCCAAGTTCGCGCAAAGTCAATTTGCGAAATCTGCAATGCGGGGGATATCAAGCGATAGGGGGTCAAGCGTAACACTCCTGATTTTGCAGGAAATGCGCAGAATTTACGGTCACACGGTTCGTCAACGGTGACGACGGAGCCAAACCAGAGCGAAAAGGGCGAGGACCGCACCGCTCAGAAACGTCGCTTTCGGTCCGACCGCATCCCAGAGGACGCCGGCAAGGAGTCCCGCGGCTATGGCGGAAAGCCCGCTTGCGAACCCGAAGATCCCGAAGGCGCTCGCCCGCTCGGCTTTCGGAGCGGTCTCGGCGACGAGCATGGAGAAGATTCCCTGCGTGGCGCCGAGATGCAGACCCATGAGGACGATCCCGATCACGACGCCCCACTGTGCGGGAAGAAGCGCGAAGACAAGGTCGGCAAGAATCAGGATGCCTATCCCGGCCGCAGGGAGCGTCTCAGGATTCGTCTTGTCCGCCCATTTGCCGAAGGGATAGGAGGCGGCGGAAAAAAAAGAGGTTCATGTCCATGATGAGAAGGGGAATCGCGGCTGCGGCGAAACCCGCATCGGCGGCGCGCAGCACGATGAAGGCGTTTGAGAAACGCGCCACGGCAAAGAGCGACCCGAGTACGACGAGCGAGCGAAAGGCGGGATCCGAAAGAACGTGAAGTTTGGGGAGTGAACGCTTGGCGGGCGTTTCGTGAGCGGAGTCGTCCGGAGCCTTGCCTTCCTCGACGCCCAAGAGAATGAGAAGGAGACAGAGAACGCCCGGGATGAGCGCCACCCAGAAGATCGAGCGGTAGTCGTCCGTCCAGAAGAGGAGAAGGGCGGAGGCGAGAAGCGGTCCCACGAAGGCGCCCGCGCGTCAAGCGACTGCCGAAGCCCGAAGGCGGCGCCCCGAACCGCTTCCGGCGTAACTTCGGCTACGAGCGCATCGCGCGGTGCGCCGCGAAGTCCCTTTCCGATGCGGTCCGCGACGCGCGCGCCGAGAACGACGGGCATGGCGCCCGCAAGAGCAAAAACCGGTTTGGAGAGGACGCCGAGAGCGAAGCCAATAAATACCAGGAGCTTCTTGTGCCCGAAGCGGTCGGCTACGACGCCCGAGACGACTTTGGTAAGAAGCGCAACACCTTCGCCGAGACCCTCGACAAGTCTGATCCAAAGGGCGCCTGCGCCGAGCGTCTCCGCCATGAAGAGCGGCAGCAGGGCATGAATCATCTCGGACTAGACGTCCATGAGAAGACTCACGAACCCGAGCGCCCAGACGGTGCGGGGAATGGCGGAGGCGGAAGGAGAGGACATGCGGGAAGATGACGCGGCAACGCGTCCGGTGAATAACGAAGGCATTGTCGCGCCGTTTCCCGGGCAAAGGATGGTCGATTGATCGGAGATGACGCCTTCTTTGCCCGAGGCCAAACGTCGTCACGAAGCGGTCACGCCGGGGGCCGTTCGCCGATCCGAATATTGCGGGTCAGCCGAACAAAGAGGAGAATTTCGAGAAGAAGCCTTTCTCTTCGTACGGAGCGCTCCGATAGGCGCCCGTGTCGTAACCCGTCGCCTGAACGGCGGAGCAGAGAAGACGCTCTTCAACGGGCGTTTCCGCTAGAACCGCAACCTCCTTTTTCTTGCGCGAGGCGGTGATTTTCTTCACGGAAATGCGGCGCTCATCGAGCGCCTTCTGAACGGCTTCGCGCACGTGCTGCTCGCACATGGCGCACATCATTCCGTCAACGACCAGAGTGGTTTTGATCATGATCCAACACCTTATCACAAAATAAGAATAAGTCGCATTCTCTCATTGTAGTGCTTTGCAACCGGAGATTGATCATGCTTCGGGGGGAGTCGGGAGGCACGGGGCGTCGTACCCGTCTCTCCCGACGGTTAGGACGGGCGGACGTAGAATGTTCGAAGTGACCATCATTAGGAGCCCGACCATGCAGGAAAAAGAAAACGACTGTTCCGTCTTCGACCGTTTCACGGGAAAGACCCCGAACCGGCTCACGGATCAGTTGGGCGACATCGCGCCCGATGCCGAGAAGTGGATCCATGACTTCGTCTTCGGGACGGTGTACGCAAGGGAAGGGCTTTCGGACGAAGAAAAGGCCGTAGCCACGATTACGACGCTTGCGGCTCTGGGCGGATGCGAGCGGGAGCTTCGTTCGCACATTCAGACGGCGCTCAATGTGGGCGTGCGTCCCGAGCGGATCGTCGCGACGTTCCTTCATATGGCACCGTACGCGGGTTTTCCCAGGACCCTGAACGCGCTTTTCACCGCCAAGGAAGTCTTCGCGTCTCGCGGCGTGACGGTTGAAGGACTCGAATTGCCCGATTCCGGGGAAGGCGGAAATTAAAGACCCTGTCGGGAATCTAAATGAACTGACTAGCTGCGTTCGCCGTTTTCGCGTCAGACTTGCGGCGGCGTGAACGTCTTTTCCATGAGGATGTGCGGAATCCCGTCCTCATCAAAGGGCTCGCCCGAAGTCTTGAAGCCGAAACGCTCGTAAAATCCCGTCGCGTAGCATTGCGCTTCGAGCACGATGCGCTGCACGGGATGGCGCTCCGCCAGGGCCTCCATGGCGTCTTCGAATACGAGGGCGCCGAGGCCCCGGCCCCGCACCGTGGAGAGAACGCGCCCGATCTGAAAGACCGAGTAGTCTTCTTTCACGGGAAAGGCGCGCAGGTAACATAGGATTTTCCCGTCTTCCTCACGCCACACGTGCAGAGCGATTCGGTCTACGCCGTCTACGTCCTGATAGGGACACTTCTGCTCGACCACGAACACGGCCGCGCGGGCGGAGAGGATGCGGTAGAGCTCGTCGACGGTGAGCTCATCGAAGGTTTTCACGAATCGTGGCATGGGAAAAAACATAAGGAAGGAGGGAAAGCCACGGCATTATAAACCGTCCCTTAACAAATTCCCTCTCTCATCGGTACAATGCGAGGAATCTGCGTCGATACCGTACATCGCCTGCGCCGGGCCCGAGGCCTGTCAGTGCGACGTCGTCGGGAAACTTGGCCTTCGACCTGAACATTGGCTCGGACTGTGCGACCACTTTCAGTCAAACTGAAATCAAATTCGCACGAGACGCGGCGGAGGTTGACGACAAGCTCCGTGAAGCGGTCGAGCAAACGGGCTCCCGACATTACGGAAAGGGAAGCCCCGGGAAAAAGGGCTTTTCAGAATGGAAATGTCTATGAAGAACTCGGGGCGCGCGGAGTCGCTCTGCGCCCCGAATGCGTTCCTCGGGCTGTAGCCTCAAAGTAGCTTTCAGAGAAGATAAAGAATCGCCGCAACGAGAAGAAACACAAGGCCTGCGGCCATTTTTCGGCGTCGCGGCTTATATAATCCCGTGCAACCTTTTTCCTTTAACTCCTATCCCGGCCCGGATCTCCTCGATCGGCCGGATTACGAGGATTCATTTGCAATGAACCAACAGAACGGAACGGTTTTCGAACTCAAGGGCGGTTTGGCTCTTTCGGACTTCCGCGCGGCCCGTGCGCTCGCGTCTTTGCGTAAGGTTACTCCCCTTGTCGAAGCGGTCTCGGGCCGCTTCGTGCATTTTGTGCACGCCGAACGCGCTTTGACCGACGACGAACGCAGCCGACTCGAAGCGCTTCTGACCTACGGCGACCCCGCCGTGTCGGTGCGCGAAGACCTTGCCTTTATGGTGGTGCCGCGTCTGGGCACGATCTCTCCCTGGGCGTCGAAGGCTTCCGACATCGTCAAGAACTGCGGCATTCAGGGCGTCGCCCGCGTCGAGCGCGGCACGATCTTCTCGCTCTCTCTCTCCGCTCCGGTTTCGGACGAACTTGCCGCGAAGCTCGCCGCCGTTCTCCACGACCGCATGACGGAATCGGTCGTGCCCGTCGACTTTGACGCATTGAAGCTCTTTGAAACGCTCGAAGGCCGTCCCATGGCGACGGTCGACATCGTGTCGGGCGGCCGCGCCGCGCTCGAAGAAGCGAACGTTTCGATGGGCCTTGCGCTCTCCGACGACGAAATCGACTATCTTGTCGACGCCTTTACGAAGCTCCAACGCAATCCGACCGACGTCGAACTCATGATGTTCGCGCAGGCCAATTCCGAACACTGCCGCCACAAGATCTTCAACGCCCGTTGGACGATCGACGGAGAAGACCGCGAAGAAACGCTCTTCGGCATGATCCGCCGCACGCACCAGATGGCGCCGCAGGGCACCGTCACGGCCTACGCCGACAACGCGGCCATCTTCGAAGGGGCCGAAGCCGCCCGTCTCTATCCGCGTCCGGGCACGGACAGCGTCTTTGGCGACAAGTACGAACGCAACGTCGAAATGACGCACACGGTCTTCAAGGTGGAAACGCACAACCACCCGACCGCGATTTCTCCCTTTCCGGGCGCCTCTACGGGCTCGGGCGGCGAAATCCGCGACGAAGGCGCCACGGGCCGCGGCGCCCGCCCGAAGGCGGGTCTCTGCGGCTTCACGACGTCCGCGCTGCACTTGGCCGACGCTCCGCAGTCCTGGGAAAACGACTCCGACACGGTGACGGGCGAAAAGACCGACGCCCTCTACGGCGCGCCCTCGCGCATCGCGACGCCGCTTTCCATCATGACGGACGGCCCCTTGGGCGGCGCCGCCTTCAACAACGAATTCGGCCGCCCCAACATTCTCGGCTACTTCCGCGCCTTTGAGGCGAACGTCGGCGGCACGCGTTACGGCTACCACAAGCCCATCATGCTTGCGGGCGGCATCGGCAACATCCGCGACGACCAGACGAAGAAGGAAGTCCCGCCTGCGGGCAGCCTTCTCATCGTCCTCGGCGGTCCGGGCATGCGCATCGGTCTGGGCGGCGGCGCCGCGAGCTCGATGGCGACGGGCGCCAACTCCGAAGCGCTCGACTTCGACTCGGTCCAGCGAGGCAACCCCGAAATGGAACGCCGTGCGCAGGAAGTGATCGACCGTTGCTGGGAAATGGGCGCGGAAAATCCGATTCTCGCCATTCACGACGTCGGCGCGGGCGGGCTCTCGAACGCCATGCCCGAACTCGCCGACCTGTCGGGGAAGGGCGCGACCTTCGACATGACGAAGATTCCCGTCGAAGAGTCCGGCATGAGCCCCTTGGAAATCTGGTGCAACGAAAGTCAGGAGCGCTACGTGATCGCGCTCGATCCCGCTAAGCTCGAAGTCTTCACGGCCTTCTGCGAGCGCGAACGCTGTCCCTTCGCGGTGCTCGGCACGATCACCGAGGAAGCGCACCTCAAGCTCACGAACGCCCCCGAACCCGACTGCGTCGACATGCCGATGGAAGTCCTTCTCGGAAAGGCCCCGCGCATGCACCGCGACGTCAAGCACGTCGAAAAGAAGCTTGCTCCCTTCACGACGGAAGGCCTTGACTTCAAAAAGGCGGCGCTCGACGTTCTCCGTCATCCGACGGTCGCCTCGAAATCCTTCCTCATCACTATCGGCGACCGCACGGTGGGCGGTCTCGTCGCCCGCGACCAGATGGTCGGTCCCTGGCAGGTCCCGGTCGCCGACTGCGGCGTGACGACGCTCGACTACGAAGGTTTGAAGGGCGAAGCGATGTCGATGGGCGAACGCACGCCGGTCGCCGTCATCGATTCCGCCGCCGCTTCGCGTCTTGCGATCGGCGAAGCGATCACGAACATGGCCGCCGCGGACGCCAAGCTTCCCCGCATCAAGCTTTCCGCCAACTGGATGGCCGCCTGCGGCGCCGAAGGCGAAGACGCCCGTCTCTTTGACGCCGTCAAGGCCGCGTCCGATTTCTCTGTCGCGCTAGGCATCTCGATTCCGGTCGGCAAGGATTCGCTCTCGATGCGCACCAAGTGGGAAGCCGAGGGAGAACAGAAGTCCGTCACGTCCCCGGTGAGCCTCATCGTCTCTGCCGCCGCGCCCGTCGAAGACGTCTCGAAGACGCTCACCCCCGAACTCAAGCGCGATCCCGCTTCGGTCCTCGTGCTCATGGACCTCGGTGCGGGGAAGAACCGTCTCGGCGGCTCGATTCTCGCGCAGGTGACGCAGCGCTTCGGCGACACGGCGCCGGACTGCGAAAACGCGGCCGAACTCGCCCGTTTCTTCGTGACGGTGCGCCGTCTGACCGATTCGGGCGCGCTTCTCGCCTATCACGACCGTTCCGACGGCGGCCTCTTTGCGACGCTCGCCGAAATGATGTTCGCCAGCCGCCTCGGCGTGAGCCTCAATCTCTCGAGTCTCCTTGAGGCCGAAGGCGCCGACCTCTGGAACGTTCTCTTCAACGAAGAACTCGGCGCCGTCCTTCAGGTCCGCGCCGACCGCGTCGAAGAACTCGTAGCCGCGATGCGCGAAGAAGGCCTCTCGCACCTCTGTCACTTCATCGGCGAAGTGACGGAAGGGGAACTTCTCACGATTTCGAGCGACGACTGCCCGAACGCGTGCTTTACGCGCGAAGAACTGCAGACTGCCTGGACGGAGGTCTCGCATCAGATCGCCCGCGGCCGCGACAATCCGGCCTGCGCCGATCAGGAATTCGCGCGCATCGCCGACAAGACGGACACGGGGCTCTTTGCGAAGACGACCTTCGACGTGAACGAAAACGTGGCCGCTCCGATGATCAACACGGGCGTTCGCCCGAAGGTCGCGGTGCTGCGCGAAGAAGGCGTCAACAGCCAGAACGAAATGACGGCCGCCTTCCTGCGCGCGGGCTTTGACGCCTACGACGTGCACATGACGGACCTTCTTTCGGGCCGCATCGAACTCGCGGGCTTCAAGGGGCTCGCCTGCCCGGGCGGCTTCTCCTACGGCGACGTCCTCGGTGCGGGCGGCGGCTGGGCCAAGACGGTCCTTCACAACGACCGTCTGACGGAAGTCTTCCGCACGTTCTTCCACCGCGACGACACCTTCGGAATCGGCATCTGCAACGGCTGCCAGATGATGAGCCAGCTTCGCGACCTGATTCCGGGCGCCTCGCACTGGCCGATGCTCGTTCGCAACCTCTCCGAACAGTTTGAAGCCCGCGTCGTGAATCTTGAACTCCTCGAATCGCCCTCGATCTTCTTCGAAGGCATGGCGGGTTCGGTTCTTCCGATCGTGACTTCGCACGGGGAAGGGCGCGTGCAGTTCCTCTCGCCCGAAGACGCCGCGCTCGCCCGCACGGCCGCGCGCTACGTCGATCCGCAGGGCCGTCCGACGGAGGTCTACCCCTTCAATCCGAACGGTTCGGCCGAGGGTCGTGCCTCGTTCACCACGGACGACGGCCGCTTCACGATCATCATGCCGCACCCCGAACGCAGCCACCGCGCCGTGCAGCTCTCGTGGCACCCGGCCGAATGGACGGACGTCTCGGGCTGGATGCGCATGTTCTGGAACGCCCGCAAGTGGGTGGGCTGATTTCCCGATCCCCTGAGTAGCCACTCAACCGAGCGGAGTTTCTTTCAGTAGTGAAAGAGCTCCGCTCTTTCTTTCTGGCAGGTTGCACGGACTGACCGTCGTCCCTGACGACAGCCGTTCTTTGCGAACCGATGGATTCGAAAACACCTCCGAAACTTAGATCCCGGTCAAACCGCTCGGAACGACCGCGTGATCGGATAGCCCCACTCATCGCGCCAATCGTACGCCGGCCTTCTATACGGCGCTGCCCACATCCGCCAAGGAGTAGGTCTGACTAGGGAACATCAGCAATGGACAGTCTTTCCGCTATTTCTTTACGCTAAAGCTGTTCTTTTCTTTTTTATGGAGAAATGAAGATGAGAATGAAACGCGTTACCCCCCCCCTGAAATTCAGGGTAGACATCGTCTGACATTTGGATACGCTCACGTCCGAACCGCGTCGAAATGTCTGATCGCGGTTGCCACGTTGGCCGCTTTTTCGCATATGTCCGTCGCGCAGGATGCCGTCGATTTCAGTCACACCTATACATCGGTCGACGACATCACCGGAACTCTCTACGGTGGTCAAGCAACTGAAGGCGGCAAGGCGGAAGGAAACACCATTACGCTTTCCATCAAAGACGAAACAAACAAGATTCCTGGGAACGTCTTCGTTGGACACGCAACGGACGGAAACGTAGTGGACAACACACTGATCATTACGAAAGATTCGAGCATCAAGGTCGATGCAAGAAATTTGTATGCCGGCTACCTGAAGACCACCTCAACCGCAACAGGTTTGGCGTTGACTGGGAACAGTATTCTTGTCGAAGACGGTGCAGTGGTTGATTTGGGTGCCAATTTTCTCTATGCGGCATACGCTGATGTGTCTAACAGTAGTAAAGAACCGGAGTCGATGACGGGGAACACCGTCACGGTCGGAGTTAACGCCGAGGTGACGGGAAGTGTTATAGCGGCGAGAGGTTTCGCCGAGCGCTTCAGTGAGAACAGCGTGGAAATCCAAGGTACCGTGACCGGGAATGTATACGGAGCGGATGTGGCCGTCCCTTATGGAAACACGCTGGCCCCTTCGTTTAGCGACATTTCGGTGACTCTGAAAAATGCAAAGATTGGCGGCACCGTCTTTGCGGTGAATTCAACTAGAGTGGACACCATCGAAAATCTTCGGGTATCCGTCACCGACTCCGAAATCACCGGGCAGGTAGGCACTAGCTCGAGTAAATCCAAACCCGTGGGATCCCTGGAATTTACGGGCGTCAACACCGTAGGAAACGTGGTCAGTTCCTTCTCGAAGATGATCTTGAACGTCTCCGACGTCAACGAGACGAAACCGGTTCTTACGGGAACCAGGGAAGGTTACAGCTTTGATCTGTCCGACAAGACGCTGGAGATCCACGGTGCGGATTCCGTCGCGGAGAACGGCAGCTATCAGTTGGTGAAGTTGGCTGAGGGCAGCGGCATAGGGTTCAATGAAAACACCAAGATTTCCAAGACGGGTGTTTTTGTCGACAGGCTTTGGCAGATCGAAGGAGAGTCCGAGTCGGGAGCCTGGTATAACGGACTGCAGATCGTCAACGGCGACCTCATGTCGGGAGATCTGCTGATCAGTGCCGGCGAAGAAAAGTCGAACGAAAATTCGAAAACTTTGGCCGAATCTTTCCTCGGATCCCTGGCGTTCCTAAATCAGGGAGCGGAGTTTATTGCGGACGAAGGTCTGCGGGCCATGTCCAACGCTGCGACGGCGGGCAAGGTGAGCACTTTCGGCGCCATTCACGGCGGCACCTCCCGATATGAAACCGGTTCGAGCGTGGACGTCGACGGCGTGACGCTTGCGACGGGGGTCGCAACGAAATGGGACCGGCTGATTCTGGCCGGATTCGTCGAGGCAGGTTGGGCGAATTCCGAAAGCCACGTTTCGGGTACCGACGGTGACGGCGATCACGACTATTACGGTGTCGGGGCGGCGCTTCGCTACGAATTCGAAAGTCCCTTCTACCTTGACGGCTCCGTTCGAGTTGGTGCGGCTTCAACGGAATTCGACGGCCGCTATGCGGATGCAAACGCAAGGTATGATGCCGACGGCGTCTACGGTTCGATACACGTCGGAGCAGGGTATGTGTTCGGTCTCACTGAGACCGTGGCGCTTGATCTGTACGGACGCTACATCCTTGGCTATCTCGAAGGCGATACGGTCGATTTGGGTACGCCGGACGGAGAAAAATTCGACATGGTCGACACGTTCACGCATGCTTTCCGCATTGGAGCCCGTTTCACGGGCGACATCGGCGACACGGTCGGTTGGCGCTTCGGAGTCGCTTATGAACACGTGGCCGACGGCGATGCCGAGTCCGACGTGATCGTTTCGGGTACTCGCGCGGCACTCGACGTTCCGACGCTGGAGGGGAACACCGGTATCGTGGAAGCGGGCTTCACTATGCGTCCCGACGGATCGAGTCCCTGGTCGGCCAACATCGGCATCAAGGGTTACGTCGGCGACCGTGAGGGCGTTTCCGGCAACGCAACGGTGCTCTACACGTTCTGACGTAGGAAAAGAAAGGCTCTCGACAAAACCCGCGGGCCTTTCGCTCGGCATGGTCCAGGCGGTCGCATTGTCGAGACCGCCTCGACCGTGACGAAATCGTGTGGAGGAGACCTGCAGTCGAGCCACCGAAAATCTCCCGAGAATCCCCCTTGAAACTCCCAGAAATTTCCACGTTCGCCGTTGGGACCGATAAGATTTCTCTGACCGAAATTTGTTTTCGAAATCTCTCATGCAGATCCCTTACAACGACGAAGAACTTCAGACGCTGCGGGAAATGATTCGCCTGCGGCGCGACTTTCACGCGCACCCCGAAGAAGGCTGGTGCGAATTCCGCACGACTGCTGCGATCGTTCGCGTCCTTGAGAACCTCGGCTTTGCGGTTCTCACGGGAGAGGACGTGATCGCCCCCGACGCCCGCATGGGCGTGGTTGGGGAACGCCTCGCGGCGGCGAGAAATAAGGCGCTCGAAGAAGGAGCCGATGCGACAATTCTCGACCGCATGGGCGATTTGACCGGATGCGTCGGCGTCTGGAAGACCGGACGCCCCGGCCCGGTTACGGCGCTGCGCTTTGACATCGATGCGCTTCGAGGCGTCACCGAATCCTTGTCGCCCGAGCATCGGCCCGCGGCACTCGGCTTTGCCTCTCCCGTCCCGAACGTCTGTCACGCCTGCGGGCACGACGCCCACACGGCTGTGGGCTTGGGTGTCGCCCGTTGGATTGCGTCGCACGCGAACGAGCTGACCGGCACGGTCAAGCTTCTCTTTCAGCCCGCGGAAGAGGGTGTGTGCGGGGCCGCCGCGATGGCGAAGAGCGGCGTCGTCGACGACTGCGGATGGCTTTTCGGTTCACACGTGGGCTGCGAATTCGGTCCCGACGAAATCGGGATTCTGACGGAAGGCTATCTTGCAACGACCAAGATGGACGTCTTCTTTGAAGGAACGCCCGCCCACGCCGGGTCGGACCCCGAGAAGGGGCGCTCGGCGCTTCTTGCCGCCTGCGCGGCCGTGATGAGCATTCAGGGCTTGCCGCGTCACTCGGGCGGCGACTCGCGCGTTTCGATCGGACGCATTGAAGCCGGGGAGGGCCGGAACGTCGTGGCGGCGCACGGGAGGCTTGAACTCGAAGTCCGCGGCGCCACGAAGGAGGTGAACGACTTTCTCACCGACGAAGTCCACCGCATCGTGCACGGCATGGCCGAGGTTTACGGCGTTAAGGGAAAGGTCGTGAAGACGGGCGAATCCTGCCGATACGTCTGCGACCCGGAGGCCGTTGCGATTCTCGAAGACGTGGCCAAAGCTTTGCCCGACAAAACCAAGGCGACGGTTTTCACGACGGAGCGCGGGAGCGAAGACTGCGCGGTCCTGGCCGAGCGTGTGCGAAGCCTCGGCGGCAAGGCCGGGTTCTTCTGTTTCGGTACGCGCCACAAGGGGCACCATCGTCCCGACTTCGACGTGGAGGACGAAGACGCGATGCTTCTCGCCTGGCGGGTCTTCACGGGGGTGCTCGCACGTCTTCATCACGTCTGAGGGAGCGGCCTCTCTCGGAAAATGCGGTCGGGGCGCCTCGGGGCGCCCCGATTTTCGACGGGAAATCGTCAGGGCTTCTCCGGCCACCATTTGGCTTCGTGTCCCGAGAGGTCAACCAAGGCGAGGCGTTCTCCGATTCTGGGGAGAACGAGCCGCACGTCGTTTTTGCGGGCTTCGTCGTACGCCGCGTTGAGCGGATCGATCCAGCGGTGCACCGAGAGGTCGTACTTCGCGTTGTGGCAGGGCATCGTGTAGGCGGCCTTGAGCGTGCGGGCCGCCCGGCCCCAGTCGTCGGGCATCAGGTGAATGTCCGCCCAGTCGACGTTGTACTGGCCGTCTTCGAGCGCGGCGAACTTAATGTTCGGAAAGCGTTCGGCCACGTCCGCAAAGTGCGGACCGATCCCGCCGTCGCCAGAAAAGTACCCGCGCCAGCCCTTTACGTCGAGCATGAAACCGCCCCAGAGCGTTTGATTCCGCTTGAGGCTGCGGCCCGAGAAGTGAAGCGACGGCGTGAAAGTAATGTCGACGCCCGGCTGCGGCTGCACGGACTCCCACCACTCCAATTCCGTGATGAGGTCGGCGGGCCATCCCCAGCGCTCGAAATGCGCTCCGACGCCCAGGGCCGTCACGACGCGCCCGACGCGGCCCTTTAGCGCGTGGATGACGCGCAGGTCGAGGTGATCGTAATGGTCGTGCGTGATGAGAAGAAGATCGACCGCGGGAAGATTTGCGGGCGAAAACACGTCCGCCCCGGCAAAGGGTTTCACGACGCCCGGCACGGGCGCGGCGAAGGTGAGGGCCGGATCGATAAGGATCGATACGCCTTCCACTCTCAAAAAGTACCCAGAGTGCCCGAGCCAGACGAGTTCGTTTTGCCCGACGTCCGCGAGTCTTGTCTTCACGTGCGGGACGACGCCCGATGGCTTTCGCCCGTCGTTCGAGCGGAAAAGAAAGTCGATCATGTTCCTCGCGAAGGACTTCTCCGTCGGACGGGGTTTCAAGGGATAGAGATTGCGGAATTCCCCGTCCTGCCAGTACGGGCTTGCGAGAATTCGCTCGAGTCTGCGGCCGCTCGGCGTTGCGCCGAAGTCTTCACGCGCGAGAACGCCGCCCGTCCCCGCAAGAAGGGTGCCGCCAAAGAGTAGAGAAATCGTTTTGCGTCGCGTAAGGGCCATGGTTCGAAGAACGGATGGATTGAGTACATCCTAATCCTACGAAACTTGGCCGGCTCAATGAAAAACGTTCGTATCGAATTCTTGCCCGAAACCTTCGGCCGTTACCGTCTGAAAAGGATTGACGGAGAAGAAGATCGATACTCGAAACGTATGGAAGTCGATGAGGAATCGGCATTGGCGCCGCAGTGTCCGTTGAGCCTACCATGACTTCATCGGACTCGAAGGAGTCGATTTTTTGCAAAGGGAGAAAATGATGTCGAAGAAGAAAGCGCTGATCGGAGCTGCGTTGGCGGGCGTAATGGGCGTCGTGGGCGCCGCGGAGATTGAATTCGTGGTGGGCGGCAAGGCCTATCCCGGCACCTTGAACGACTCGGGTGCGGCGCAGGCACTGCTCGAGCGGCTGCCGCTCGAAGTGACTTTTGATGATTTCGGGTCAAACGAGCGCATCGCCTACGTGAAGCCTGAGCTCTCCCTATCCGGAAAGGCCGATCATGGAGCGCCCAAGCCCGGGACGTTCGCGGTTTACGAGCCTTGGGGAAATCTCTGCGTTTTTCGCGTGCCCTTCCGTGCGTCGAACGATCTCTTCATCCTGGGAGAGGTAGCGCCCGAGACGCTCGAAGCGATCGTGAAGAGCGGGTCGGAGACCGTCACGATTCAGGTGTCGGGGCGCTGAAGCGACAACCTTTGAAGGAAGTCGGACGGGGACTCGAATGAAGGCGTTCGGGGTCCTCTATCTCGACAAGTTGGGAGGCAGCCGGAAATTCGCCGTTGAATGCGGGTGGTTTTCGGTTGTGTTCCAACAGAAAAAAAAAACGTCACGCAAGTTATGGCTCGCGACGGGGAATTTTAGGTCTGACTGTCTATGTTCCTCATCGAGGAATGAGTCAGGTAACCCGTCAACCTTGCCCCGAAAGAAATCGCCGCTCTTCCGTAAGAGGAGCGGCGAATTTCATGGATCAGTCCGTTCGACTCGGGGAGAAGTGAATCCTGACCGAGCCGTCACTCCGGAGATCAATAGTTTTCCTTGCGGACTTCGAAGTAGGCCTGGGAGTAACCGCAGACGGGGCAGACTTCCGGCGCCTTGCGGCCGACGACGAGGTGACCGCAGATGCGGCATTCCCACATGCATTCGCCGGCCTTTTCAAAGACCTGCTGCATTTCGACGTTCTTCAGAAGCTTGAGGTAGCGGGCTTCGTGGGCGCGTTCGATGTCGCCGACCAGGCGGAACTTCGCGGCGATTTCCGTAAAGCCTTCGGCTTCGGCTTCTTCCGCAAAGGTCTTGTACATGTCGGTCCATTCGTAGTTTTCGCCTTCCGCGGCGGCCTTGAGGTTGGCGGCCGTACCCTGGATGCCGCCCAGAGCGTCGAACCAGAGGCGGGCGTGTTCCTGTTCGTTGCGGGCCGTCGTCAGGAAGATTTCGGCGAGCTGTTCGTAGCCTTCGCGGCGGGCCACTTCGGCGAAGTACGTGTACTTGTTGCGGGCCTGGCTTTCACCGGCGAAGGCGGCCTTGAGGTTGGCTTCGGTCTTCGTGCCGGCGAGCTTGTTGCCGCAGGCGGCCGGAGCGGCCTTCACTTCTTCAAAGAAGGAAGCGTCCTTGTGGCAGAGCGGGCAGATGTAGTCGGCGGGAAGTTCGTCGCCTTCATAGATGTAGCCGCAAACTTTGCAACGATACGACATTTTAGAGTCTCCTAATTCGCCAGAGGCGTTGTGGTAGTGAGTGTGAAGCATCTCGTGAGCGGTTTCGGAGAGGGGTTCTCCGAAGAACTCTTCGTAGAGACGCAGGATTTCGGGATTTTCGTGCGAGCGGCGAAGCGTGAGTTCGCCGTCGCGCTTGTAAAGGGACGCGATGCGGGCCGAGCGCGCGGCGTTCTGCGCGGCGTCGCCCATGTGCTTGGGCTGCCCCCCCCCGCCGATGCAGCCGCCCGGACAGGTCATGACTTCGACAAAGTGATAGGGAAGGCCGCCTTCCTTCTTCATCTTGTCGAGAAGTTCGCCCGCGCGGGCCGTGCCGTAGGGGACGGCTACTCGCACGTCGAGGTCGCCCATGCGCACGGTCGCCTCCTTCATGTCGCCTTCGAGGCCGCGCACCGGGGTGAAGGAGAGGAGTTCCGCGGGGGCTTCTTCGCCCGTCACGTAGCGGTAGGCCGTGCGAAGCGCGGCTTCCATGACGCCGCCCGTGTTGCCGAAGATAACGCCCGCGCCCGAGGCTTCACCCAACGGATGATCAAAGCCGCAGGGTTCGAGCGCCGCGAAGTCGATCGCTCGGGCTTTCGCCCAGGCGGCGAGTTCGCGCGTCGTGATGACGGCGTCGGTGTCGCGCATTTCAGGCGAGCCGATGCGGCGGCCCGCGGCGTTCATTTCCGGACGGCGGATTTCATACTTCTTCGCCGTGCAGGGCGTGACCGCGACGTGGAAGATCTTCTTGGGATCCAAGCCCTTCTTTTCCGCGAAGTAGGACTTCACGACGGGGCCCTGCATTCCGATCGGGCTCTTCGCCGACGAGATGTGGGGAAGGACTTCGGGGTGGAAGAGTTCGGCGTATCGCACCCAGGCGGGGCAGCAGCTCGTGAACTGCGGCAGGGGAGCCGTTTTCTTCACGATGCGCTCGACCAATTCGCTCGCCTCCTCAACGATCGTGAGGTCGGCGGCGAAGTTCGTGTCGAGCACGTAGTCGGCGCCGAGCGCGCGCAGAAGGGCCACCATGCGGCCTTCGACGAAAGTGCCGTCCGTGAGTCCGAAAGCTTCGCCGAGTCCCACGCGCACGGAGGGGGAGGTCGAGAAAACGACCGTGACTTCCGGATCGGCAAGGGCGGCTTCCACGGCCGCGACTTCGCTCTTTTCGACGATCGAGTCTACGGGACACACGTTCGCGCACTGGCCGCAGTTGATGCAGATCGCGCGGTCGCCGGTCTTCGCGAGGTCGTATCGCCCCTCCACGCCGATGTAGTCGCGGCAGACGGTCTTGCAGAGGCCGCAGAGAACGCACTTTTCTTCAATGCGTTCGATCGCGAAATTGTCGGTGTCGATCGGTACGCGCCGATCCGCGTGCAGATGTTTCGTCAACGTCGGGTCTCCTCTAATCGTTGCGGGTATTCGCGTTGCCCACATTGTAGAGAGTATTGCCGCAAAAGAAAGGCGGATTTTTCCCGCAAAGCCCTCTCGGAAAAGCTTTGCAAAGAATTCGTGATGAGAATGCCTCTCAGAAATATGGGCAAGGAAAGGAGCCTCTTCGGCCTTGCGCAAGAATGAATCAAGGCCGACGAGCTTTGTCTCCGAATCTCTTTATGTTGAGAGCGATTCGCAAAATCGGGCGGCGGCCGAAAAAGGAAGACTATCGAACCGATCGAAACCCTTGGGGCCGAGGGGCGGGTAAACAAAATGCCGACGCCCCGGGAACGGGTGTCGGCATTCTGCGGCATGCGGGAAGAGTCAGAGCGACGTCGTGTGCGGAGCCGCCTCGTTTTCGAGCGCGCGGACTTCGTTTTTCAGACGTTCCAGCTCTTGGCGGGCCTTTTCGGCCTTCACGTTCGATTCGAGCGTGCGGCTTTCCGATGCGGCGCGGCGCTCGAGAAGATCGAGTTCCTTGAGTTCGAGCTCGATTTCCTTCATGCGGGCGTTGTAGGCGTCGATTTTCTTTTGCTTTTCGGCCCTGGCTTTCGAAGCCTTGGCGTTGGCGTTCGCGCGGGCACGGTCGGCCTTGGCCTTGGCGGCGGCTTCGTCGGCCGCCTGCTTCTCGAGTTTTTCCTGATAGGCGGTTTCGGTCTGACGGACGACCTCGATGTTCTGCATCGACTGATAGGCCGCGGCGTCCATCTGGGCGCGGGTGGGTTCGGTCGACTGGCAGCCCGCGAGCAACGCGGCGCCCGCGAGGACGACGCCTCCCGTCTTAAGAATGTTCTTCACCATTGCGGTTTTCCTCGATCTTCAAAATCAGCGGTTGCAGCCGTAGGGGTTGTTGGGCTGGATGCGGGTTTCGCCGCTGCGGCCCGAAGCCATGATGGCCGTCCCCGTACGGAATTCGCACATTTCGCCCACCTGGGTCGACTGCATCATGCGGCCGTCGGGGAGTCGATAAACGAGTTGCACGCCGTTGACGTATTCCTGACGGTCGGAAAGCGCGCTGCCGGCGATGCCGCCCACGGCGCCGCCGGCGAGGCCGCCCAAAACGCGCGAGGACGTGGAGTGGTTGCCGTGGTTGCCGATCGCGGCGCCGGCGATGGCGCCGAGGATGGCCCCGACCGCCTGAGAATCGCGGCGGTTGTCGGAATTGTCGACCACGACCTGAGCGGGCTGAATCGCGATGATCTCGACCGTCCGCACTTCCTGGGCGCGGTTGACGGCGCTCGGATTGTAGACGTCGGCGCGGTACTGATGACCGCCGTTGGCGGCGCATCCGGTGACGAGCACGGCGCTCATGAGAAGGGTCAGGGGAAGAATTTTGTTGCGCATGGTTGTTTTCCGTCTTCTCTTGGGACTGGATTTGTCAATGGAGAGAATGCACTCCCCGATCTTGTACAAAGACGATAGCACGGTTTTCCCCTGCGGGGAACGTCGTCACGGCATCGTGACGTAAAGCGGTGTTTCGATATTTGTCCGCCGACACGATTCTTTGCAGATGCCGCCGCTCTCACCCGTTTCGCCGGGCTTTTCAAGCTTCATCCGCGCGCCGGCCGAAGCGTTTTCAAAACATGCGTTTCGCCAAAACGCCCCCTCCCGCAGGTCCCACAAAACGCGGTCAAGTCGGTAGAATGTTCCCGTTTCGCGCTCCGTTCGGGGCGCCGTCAGAAGAACAACACCGGAACTCAAAATGCTCGAAAACGCCGTTCAGTACCCCGATCTCGACGAGATCGTTCAGAAGAGCGAACGCAAGACCGTCTACAAGAAACTAGTCCGCCGCACGAAGCTCGACCGCCGCACGCAGATCCTGCAGGTGGTCCTGGAAATGCTCCAGGAGGACGACTACAAGCAGGTGTCGATGTCGCGCATCGCGGAGAAGGTCGGCATCAGCGAGGCGGCGATCTACCGCAACTACCGCAACAAGTCGGCGATCTTTTCGTCCGTGGTGGACTTCGTCGAGACGACGCTTCTCGACCTCTTCGGCAAGATCCGCGACGACAAGACGACGTCGCCCCTCGTGCACGTGCAGCAGATGGTGAACGTGCTCCTCGAGTTCGTCGACGCCAATCCCGGTCTCTGCCGAATTCTTCTCTGTCAGGACCAGCTGATGGAGGACCTGAAGTTGCGCCGCCGCATGCTCGAACTCCTCAAGACGCTCGAGACCCGGATTCGCCTCGAATACCGCGCGGCGATGGAGTCGGGGCTTCTTCCGATGCACTTCAACGAGGACGCCCGCGCCCAGATGGTGATGTGCTTCATTGAAGGGCGGTGGTTCCGCACGATGATCTCGGGCTTCAAGGACAAGGCGGGCGGGCTCGGACCCTCCTATACGGCGCCGTTCTTCGCCTACACGCAGGTGTGACGCCCGAAGGAAAGAGAGAGGAAAACGGTCGCGGCTTCGGTTCGCGGCCGTTTTTTGTCGGCGGCGCTCCGATCCGTCGGCGAGACGACTGATTGAGATTGGGAGAGGGCGCACGCAAGAGAGTGACGTTTGGCGTTCCGGGTCGTTTCGCCGTGCGGCTTCCCATCCTTATCCGCAAAAGGTATTCTGTAGCGGCCGACTCCGCGGCGCCGGATCGGCGCGCAACGACGCCGCACATCCGGTTGGGCATCCGCACGTTTCCGATCCGCACGGACGCGAATGCCGGGCGGACGAAAGTGCCCGAACCGTTCATTGACGACCTGACATTTAGGGAGATTGAAAATGACCGGAAAGGAAAAGGCTCTTTTTCTCGCCTATCCGACCGTCTGGACGTTTTCCGTAGTCTCCTTCTGGTGCTTTGGAAGCGCCTCCGACGCGCTCGGGTTCACGCTTTTGCACCTCTATCTTCTGCATCCCGCTGCGATCGTCGGCATTTCGACCGCAGCAGCATGGAATGCTCCGTCCCTCCGGTCGCTGCGGATGCTCCCGATCGCTTTGGCAGCGGGCTACATGCTCTGCGATTTTTTTACCTTTCGTCTCGCCAACATGGCCGCCTTTTCGCACCCGACGCCGCCCGAATGGATCATGCTGCCGGTCGGTCTGGCGCTCTCGCTTGCGGGACTCCTTCTCGGGCGAATCCTTCGCCGTTTTGTCTCTGGAAAAGACTGAGAGCCAATCGACCGCAAGAGCGTGGATGAGCGCTTCGTATTCCGCTGAACCGGTCGATTTCCTTTTTTAATCGTTCTTGATGAGATGAATTCTCAGCTTAAGATATGCTTAAGAGGTAAGAAGGACCTCATTGAGAGAAGATCGTGGATACATGTAGTTACAAAATGACGTAGCCCCTTGGTCAGGATCATGCAGTCTGAAGACTTTCTTAAAGTTCCCGAAAGAATCGCGTAAGGATCTCGTTTTCCTTGCAGTACAGTAAAACATCCTTTAAGGATGCGAAAAGATTGTCTTCAAATCCTAAGGTTGGCTTAAGGAAGGGATTAGGGGGTTTTATGGGGGAGGTTTACCCTCAACCAAAACGTAAAATTTTCAGAAATTCGCTTGAGAACCCTTCGCGAATCCTGTAAAGTTCATCTCAACGGAAGACGCGGTGTTCCACCAAAAGAGATGAGGGGTCGTCTCGGAGCATCGAGCTGCAGTTCCAAAGCTTGGTCTGGTGCTGCGGTACCTGTTCTTCGAAACTTACGGGGCTCGTTCTTAACAGGGGACGAGCCCTTTTTTCCGTCTGTGTGCCGACGACGGCTTCGGAACATGCCAGTCGTGCTTTCCTTCATCATTGAGGAAGGTCGCTCAAACCTTCATGTCTCTCCGAGCCCGGGTGGAGGAGAGAGAAATCCCTTCCCTTCGTTTTTGACGCAGTGTGAACGCATCGGGCGCGCCGCGTCACAGGACACGGCGCGCCCGCATCATTCTGAAAAAAGGCTGTACGACCTTACGGCAGGCGAATCCATTCGCGCTCAAAGGACCAGGGATCCGAAACGTCCTTCACCGTAATGTCAAAGAGACGCGTCATGCGTCGGTTCGTGTCGAACGGGGCCCAACCGGGGTTGCCGGTTTTCGCAAAGCGCACCCAGGCGCCGTGCATGGCGTCGGCCAGGGCCGTCGGTGCGTCGGGGCCGTTCAGGGCGATCGCGGGCTTGGAGTCGAGCGTATGGAAGACGAAGGCCACGTCGTTCGAGTGTGCGGCGCCCCGGGCCTCGCCAGACTTCCCGAGGACCGGACTCTTCCAGTCAAAGGAATACGCCCAAACCCTGTTGCCCGCTTTCGAGAGATTTTCCAGCGTACGGTTTGCGGGCATGCGGAAAATCAGATCCCCCTGAATGCGCGTGAAGATCTCTCCCGGCGTCGAACCGTGTCCGGCCGCCCGATAGCGGTCAAGGAGCTTTGCATCCCATCCCATCCCATCGCGCGCACGAGACGCTCCGTCGCTTCGGGACCGATTTTGTCGATCGCGCCCGAAGGAACCGTATAGTTTCGCCATTCCTCGCGCGTGCATCCGACGATGACCTCCACGCCCGCGGCGGCGCCCGCGAGCAGGGCGTCCACGGGCCTGGCCTTGAGCACCTCCCCGTCCACGTAGGGTTTGAAGAGCGCCGAATTGCCGTGCGAGAAGGCGAGCCACTCGGGGTCGGAGGCGAGGCTTCCGACAAACTTTCCGAAAGTAAAGAGCTTCTCGTTCGAGAGGCTCATGAAGCCTTCGCGCGTGGGAGCGACGCCGAAGAAGTCCGCGAGGCGCTTCGTCGCCGTGCGGGCCTCTTCTTCGTTCGTCCACTGAGCGACCGCCGAGGGACTCTGGAGAATCGCGCGGCGGAAAAGTCCTTTCGTCTTGGGCGAAGCCAGAAGACTCGTGATGTGCGTCGCGCCGGCGGACTGTCCGAAGACCGTCACGCACTTCGGGTCGCCCCCGAAGGCCGCGATGTTGTCCCGCACCCATTCGAGCCCGAGGATCATGTCGCGAAGGCCGTTGTCGGCGTCGCCGTCTTCGAGCTTCAGGAAGCCGTCGACGTTGACGCGGTAGTTGATCGCGACGAGCACGATTCCGTCCTTGGCGAAGGCCGTGCCGTCAAAGCGCGGATCGTTGTTGTCGCAGCGCGTCGATCCGCCCCCGGGGATCCACACCATGACGGGCGCGTTCTTCGCCTCTTTGGGCGCCCAGAGGTTGAGGACGAGGGCCTTGCCGCCGCCGATCATGGAGGGCGTTTTGCGGTCGGGCTGCAGGGGGATGGCGCCCGGCTTCGTGGCGTCCAGAACGCCCGTCCAGGGCTTTGCCTTCAAGGGTGCAAGAAAACGTCGTTCGGCAACGTAGGGATCCTCTCCGAAAGGAACGCCGCGAAAAACGCGGATGCCGTCCCTTTCGTGTCCGCGAATGCGCCCGAGCGGCGTAGAGACTTCTACGGGAGTGTGCGTCACGTCGGCCGCGGCGGCCCTAAGAACGCCGGGAGCGGACAGGGCGGCGAAGGCCGCGCCCGTCCCGTAAAGGAAGCTGCGTCGGGAAAAAGTCTGCATGATGGTGGGTCTCCTCATTCGGTTGCAAAAGCCCGCAGGCGTTACAAGAAGAGATTTTCCCGTCTCGGATTACGCGCGTAATTTGCGCAGAAACAAAGAAGAATGATTTTTTCATGCGGGAGAGGGGAAGATGGGTTCTCAGGAGAGGTTTCCGACCGAGAGCGGCGTTGTCGAAGGAAGGGAAAGACGGCCATCCGGCGCCTCTCTGCGGGAGATGCCGGAAAAACCTCGCCCCGAGGTCCTGCGTTCGACTTCGGGGCGAAGGGGTTCGTCAGCGACGGTCGTCCCGCCGATCATCCCGGCGGTCACGCCGATCGTCGCGGCGCGGATCCGGACGGCGGTCGCGTCGATCGTCGCGCCGGTCATCGCGCCGAAGATCACGACGGTCGTCACGGCGATTGTCGTGTTTGGCCTTGCGGCCGCGCTTGGCGCGCCAGTCGCGGCCGGCACGCTCTTCGTCGTAGCGCCAGCGAAGTTCCTTTTGCCATTCGTCGCGCGTGTAGCGTTTCCCGTCCTCACGGTCCCAGAAGTACTTGCCGTCCCAACGTCCTTCGTCGCGGTTCTTCTCGTACCACTCGCGTTCTTTTCGGTCCTTAATGCCTTGGAGAATGCCGCCGAAAATATCTCCGGCTTCGGCGGCGAACGTCACGGTCGGGGTCAGGGCCGCGGCGGTCAACGCCAGAATGAGCGATCTGCGGTTTGTCATGAAGCCTCCTTTTTTGCGTCATGCAAAGGTGATGAATCACAAGTCGGAGACGGCGGAACGCGCGTTCCGCGTCCCCTCTCTGTTGATCTCATCATAATCGCGGGTCGGTAAAGAAGATAGAAGGGTTTTGTTGCAGATGGCTAAACGAAGAACGGACGAAAAAAGACAAGGTCGTTCCGGAGCGCCGCGATTCGCATTTTCGGTTACCATTCGGGGGCTTCGGAGTCGCGCGAAGAGAATCTCTCCGAAGCGGCCGTGCGGGACGACCCGCGCAGCCGTTCGTACATCAATGGGGACGGCCCCGCAGGGAGACAAACATCATGGCCTGGGCATACGTTCTCATCGCCGGCATTCTCGAAGTCGTCTGGTCTTTTTCGTTCAAGGCGAGCGAGGGCTTCACGAAACTCCTTCCGTCCCTCGCGACCGTCTTCTTCATGATTCTGAGCTTCGTCGTCCTCTCGCAGGGCATGAAGTCGCTTCCGCTCGGGACGGCCTATGCGGTCTGGACCGGGATCGGAGCGGTGGGCGCCGCGCTCGTCGGGATCGTCGTTCTCGGAGAATCCGCGTCCCTCATGCGCGTTGCCGGCATCGCCTTCATCGTCGTCGGAATCGTCCTCCTGAAGCTCGCCGCGCACTGATCGTCCGTCGCCAAAAGGAAACCCCCGCCGCGTTGCCGTGACGGGGGTGAATCCGAAAGAGGAGAGCACGGGGAGCTCGGCCCCGATTCCTCTCTCATGCCCGAGCGGGATCAAAGCTTCATCTTGAAGGTCTTGCAATCCATGTGCTTGGCGATGTAGCGGACCTTCGGCTGCGTGCCGGCGGCTTCGTTCATCGCGACGGCCTTCTCAATGAGGGGCTTCGTCTTTTCGGTCGGCTTGTCGTAGTCGACGAGCGTGATCGCATGGATGCCGCAGGCTTCCACGCAGGCGGGGAGCTGACCCTTTTCGAGACGATGCGAGCAAAGCGTGCAGTGCGCGGCCTTGCCGGCCGGGTGCGTCGTCCACGCTTCGAGCGGACGTTCGTAAAGAGGCTTCTTGTCGCCGTAGTAGCTCGTGACGCCCGACGGGAAGACCGGCACGCCGTAGGGGCAGGCCTTCTCGCACATGTGGCAGCCGATGCACTTTTTCTGGTCGACGAGAATTTCACCGTGCGGGCCCTTGGAGATCGCCTTGGCGGGGCAGATCTTCATGCAGGCGGGATTGTCGCAGTGCTGGCAGGAAGCACGGTAATAATTGACTACGTTGTCTTCGATGTTTTCACTACGAAGAATCTTGAGGAAGAAAACGCCGGGGGGAACCTGGTTTTCTTCCTTGCAGGCGATCGCGCAGGCTTGGCACCCAACGCAGCGATCCACCTCAACAATGATGCCGAATCGTGACATGACGGGTCTCCTTTACGCTTTCGTGACTTTGATGCAGACGTCGTTGTAGGCGGGGTAGCCCGAAATCGGGTCCCAGTTCTTGCGCGGGATGAGAACCTGCGTTTCCTGGTCGCCTCGCCACCCGTACTGGGCGTCGACGGTGCCGGGCTGCGCAAGAATCGTCGCGCGCACGCGGGCGCGGACCTTTCCCTTGTAGTAGGGGGATTCCATCCAGATTTGGTCGCCTTCCTTGATGCCGAGCTTTTGGCAGTCGGACGGGTGCATGTTCACGGTCGACTCGGGTTCGAGTTCGAGGAGGTACGGCTGGTCCGCACGGGTCTTCGAGTGCGTGATGTAGGGACGGCGCGTACCGTTGATGAGCTTGAAGGGCCATTCCTTCGTGGGCTTCGGAGGCGCGACGTATTCCGGAAGACCGGGCTGGCCGTGCTTGGCCTGAATCGACGAGAAGAGCTCGACCTTGCCCGAGGGCGTGCGGAAGCCGGGTTTACCGTCAAAGCGCAGCAGTCCCTTTTCGTGCTTGGCCATTTCCTGCGGCGGGAAAAATTCGCAGACCGAGATTTCGGGGAGCGTGGACGCCTGTTTTTCGTAGGAGGTGCCCCAGCCGTTCAGGATCGAGTCGCAGGCCTTCACCGGATCGCCTCCGAAGAAGAGCTTTTCGTCGATCAGGGCGGAACCGATCGTGCAGGAGATCTTCCAGTCTTCCCAGGCTTCGCCCAGGGGCTTCACCGGACGGCGGGCCGAGACCTTGCGGCCGTGCACGCCGAAGGGGGCGTAGCGTTCGAAGTTCATCGCGGCGGGAAGGACGAAGTCCATGTCGTGATGCGTTTCGTCACGATAGAAGTAGTCCGTCGAGAACGAGAAGTCCATGTTGCGCACGGCTTCCTGATATTCCTGCGGGCTCGGCCAGATGAGAAGGTTGGCGCCCCAGCCGCAGAAGGCGCGGATGCGGCCCTCCTTCACCATTTCGGGGAGGTTGTTCGGACTGCAGAGCACCTGCATTTCATTCCAGATCGGCGCGAATTCACGGTCGATGCGGGTCTTGCGCTGCTTTTCCTCACGGAACCAGGGCTCGTCGATGAAGGTGCGCGTGTAGCCTTCGTCCCAACGGATGTAGTCCTTGGGCCAATTGGCGATCGAGCTCGCACCGGCTTTCTCGGCGTTGCCCGTGAGGGCCATGAGAAGCGACATGGCGCGCACGTTGTTGCAGCCGTTGTGCTGATGCGGCACCGACTGACCCGGAAGCTGCATCGCCGAGGGACCGTCGGCAAACATGCGCGCGGCGGCGACCATCTTTTCGGCCGGAACACCCGTTTCCTTTTCGACGTATTCCGGCGTGAAGCGTTCGCAGTACTTCACGAGTTCTTCATAGCCGACGCACCACTTGTCGATGAATTCGTGGTCGACGAGGTCTTCCTTGACGAGGACGCGGATCATGCCCCAGGCGAGCGCGCCGTCGGTGCCCGGATAGGGCTGCAGATGAATGTCGGCCTGTTCGGCGACCTTCGTGCGGCGGACGTCGACGACGATCAGCTTCATGCCGCGGGCCTTCTGTGCGAGCAGACCGCGGAAGAAACCGTGGGGCTGGGCCCAGGAGCCGTTCTTGCCCATGATGAGGAGGCACTTGGCCTTCGGGTTCGGGCCGCCGGCGATTTCCTGACCCCAGGAGAGTTCTTCGGCGTGCACGTAGGCGAGGTTGCAGGCGGCGGAACTTTCGCAGCAGTAGTTGGGGCTGCCGTAGTAGCGCGCAAGGCGCATGACGGGCGGACGCGGTTCCTTCGGGTCGCCGCAGAAGAACATCACCTTTTCGGGACCGTACTTCGCCTTGATTTCGGCAAGGTTTTTCACGATCGCCTTGATCGCTTCGTCCCAGGAGCAGCGCACCCAGCCCGGATCCTTCGAGCCCTTGGGGTTCGTGCGCTTCAGAGGATAGAGAAGGCGGTTCGGGTTGTAGAGGCGCTGCAGCGTCGAAATGCCCTTGGAGCAGAGCGAATTGTTCGGATGCTCCTTCCAGTTTTCAATCTTGATGACGTGATTGCCGCGGGCTTTGAACTGCAGACCGCACATCGGCATGTGGTTGCAGCTGTCGCAGATGGTATAGCCCGTCCAGACCTCGTCGCTTTCCTTGGCCGCCGAGAAAACGGGGGCCGACGAGAGTCCGAGCGTGCCCGAGGCGAGAACACCCTTGAGGAGGTTTCTTCTCGAGAGCGACAACGGTTGGGTCATGGTCGTCTCCTTTCGGATTGGATGGATGGTTGGCGTGCGTGACGGAGCGCACCGATTGGTTTTCTTTTCGACGGGGACCAATGCATTTCCAGGGGCCCCGACGTCGCCGCCCGCTGATATCGATGTTTTGTAGAGTGTCTTGACGGAGCGGCTTTGTAACAAAGGATAACGCTCTGATTTTCGCCCCCTCCATCTGGAAAACCCGAGCCGGGAAACGCATTTCGTTATGCTAAATATGAATAGCGGTGCCGGTGTTAAGGAGGGAAGAAACTGCGGGAAGGGGAAAACAAGGAAAAGGAACTCCCCGTGGTCCTTTGTTTTTCAGGGAAAAGGGATTTTCCCTGATTTCTGAAAAGATATCGTGCGGCCGGGGCAAGAGAGGGAGGCTTCTTGACATTCTTTCAAAGAATCGGGCCCACGTTGTCGGCGGCGAGGCGTTCGGCGACGAATCCGAGAAATCGTCCGGCCGGAGAGTCGGGCCAAGACGCCGGAAGAGGTGCGCCTTCGCCGCTTCACTCGGGAAGGCCGCGAAGGAGGGCGTCCGACGGACGTGCATCCGCTCGTCGAGCGTGAGGCGTCTCCCGCTCGTCTGCGGCGTCTGACAGAGAACGCCGAAAAAAGCGCTCCGCACGTTGGAGCGTTCGGCCTGAGGCCGAAGCGGGGCCGATAAAACCTAACGTCCGATCGGGACGGGGATTCGTCGGGAAACGATGGGCGCGTGCTATCATCCTTCTTTCTTCAATATACGAACGAAAGAGACAACACGAATGTCCAAAGCCCTACAGGATGCCTACCGAATCGTTCACGTGCACAAAGGCTCGTGCCTTGCGCTCGACACGGAAACGACGGGCGTGAGCATCGAAGACGGCGACCGCATCATTGAAATCGGCATCGTCGTCATCCACCGGCGCGAAATCGAAGGAGGAGAGTCACTTTCAGCGTTACATCAATCCCGGCTTCGACATGAACGAAGAAGTGACGAAGGTGCACGGGATCACGAACGAATTCCTGCGCTCGAAGCCCACCTTCGAAGAGGTCGCCGACGACTTCATCAACATGATCAAGGGGCAGGTCCTCCTCATTCACAACGCCGAGTTCGACGTGAAGTTCCTCAACATGGAGCTCGAGCGCATCGGCCGCGGGCACATCGAAGACTACGCCGCCGTGATCGACACGATGGCGCTCTATCAGGCCGAACATCCCGGCCGCACGCCGACCCTTGACAACTTCGCCCGCACCTACGAACTCAACCACATCGACCGAACCTTCCACGGCGCACTTCTTGACTCGCTCATCCTCGCCGAGTGCTGGCTCGCCATGACGGGCGGTCAGCAGGCGATCGACGTCGACGCGCTCCTTCTCACGGAGCCCGTGCCGATGAACGATCAGTCGACCCTTCGCGTCCCGAAGCCGAGTCCCGAGGAATTGGCCGAACACAGCCGCATTCTCGACATCGTCGAGAAGAACTGCAAGGCCGTCTGCCGCTGGCGCTCCGTCTACGGCGACGAACGCCAAAAGGAGGAGGCATGACGCTGCGTTTCACCTCCTACACGACGGACTGCATCGTGCGGCGTTCGGCCGAGCTCGAGGCGTTGCGGCGCATGTCGCTTTGCAAGACCTCGATGGCCGACTGCAGCATGACGGTCGCCGCCATCTGCGGACGCTCCTGGGAGCGTGACCTCGGCGTCGCCGAACTCACGGCTCCGAACGGCAAGCCGCTCTTCGTCTTTCGCGACAACTACCTCCTCGGCGAAGCCTTCTACCGTTTGATTCAGGAAGGACTTACGGACAATGCGCCCTTCACCGACGGAGAAAAGCATTTTTACCGCGGGATTCTCAAGGAACTCGCCGATTTTGAGGCCGCGCGCGGCCGCACGCTCCAGTTGGGGGGCGTGAAGTCCGAAGTCGAAAAGCTTCTCGCAAAGCTCGGACTCGAAGGTACGTGCTTTACGAACGAAGACCTCTACGACTACTGCTACAGCCGCGAGACCTTCGCGACGCTCGCGGGGCGCCCCATGGCGAAAAAACGCAACTTCTGCCGCCGCTTCGAGCGAAATCACCCGGAAGCGAAGTTCGTTTATTTCGAAAAGAGTCCCGACGACAAGACGCTCGAGCGTTGGAAGGTCTTTCTCGCCGAGTGGTACGACGCGAACCAACCGCTCGATGAAACGCTCTTTTTCGAGCGCAAGTTCCTCGACGTCGTCCTCTGTCGATGGGACGAGTGCGGCGTGACGGGCGGGATGCTCGTAGAGGGCGACGAAATCTTCGGCCTCACGCTCGGCGCCCTCGTCACCCCCGACACCTACGCGGTTCACATCGAAAAGTCCCGCCGCGACGTGGAAGGGGGCTACCCCTATCTCGCGCATTCGCTCGCGAAGGCTCTGCCCGAAACCGTCAAGGTGCTGAACCGCGAAGAGGACCTCGGCGTGCCGGGCCTGAGAAAAGCCAAGCACGACTGGTTCCCGCTCTATCAATTGGAAAAGGGCGTCTACGAAATCGCCCCGTTTGAGCCCTGACGGGCTCTGCAAGGAGAAACACATGAAAGGATTCGCCGCGTTTACGCCCACCCGCATTCTCTTCGGCGCGGGCTCGCTCTCGCAGCTCTCCGGGAAAGACATCCCCGCGCGCAAGGTGCTGCTCGTCACGGGCGTCGGAGGAAGTCTCCGGCGAAACGGCACGCTCGCCAAGGTGGAGGCCATGCTCGCGCGCGAAGGAGTCGAATTCGTCGCCTTCCCGTCGGTCGAGCCCAATCCGTCGGATGAAACCGTCATGAAGGGGGCCGAGGCCGCTCGTGAAAACGGCTGCGGCGCGCTTCTCGCCGTGGGCGGCGGCTCCGTCATGGACGCGGCCAAACTCATGGCCGCCATGGCGACAAACGTCGGAACCCTTTGGGATTACGCACAGGCCGGCACGGGCGGAAAGAAGGCTTTCGCGAACGATCCGCTTCCCTTGATCGCCGTCACGACGACCGCCGGGACGGGTTCCGAAGTGGACGCGGGCGGCGTCATTACGAACCACGTCACGAAGGAAAAGTTGGGCTTCGGCGATCCGCGTCTTTTCCCGACGGTGGGCGTCGTGGACCCGGAACTCATGCTCACGGTTCCTCCCGCCTACACGGCCTATCAGGGTTTTGACGCGCTCTTCCACGCCGTCGAGGGCTATGTCTCGGGCGTCGCGACGCCGATGTCGGACGTCTTTGCGAAGGAATCCGTGAGGCTTCTCGCCGCGCATCTTCCCGTTGCGGTTCGCGACGGATCGAACCTCGAAGCGCGCTCCAAGGTGGCGTTTGCCAGCACGCTCTCGGGGCTCGTCATGGTGACGGGCGGTCTGACGAGCCAGCACGCGCTTGAGCACAGCCTCTCGGCCCTGCACACGGAACTTCCCCACGGCGCGGGCCTCATTCTCCTCTCGCTTCACTACTTCGGGAAGATGATCGAAAAGGGCGCCTCGCTTGAGCGCTTCGTCACGATGGCGAAGTGCCTCGGTCACCCCTGTGCGGAACGTCCCGAGGACTTTCTCGTCGCGCTCGCAAACCTCGAGAAGGCCTGCGGCGTGCTCGACCTTGACGCTTCGGCCTGGGGCTTTGCGCCGGACGACGTCGAGTGGCTCGTCGAAAACGTTCTCGCTACGGGCACCAAGCAGTTTAAGCGCGACGCCGTGCCCTTCACGCGAGAAGACCTCGCCGACATCTATGCGAAGACGCTCGCGAAGAAAGCTTGTTTCTGAGATAAAGATCCGATCGGGAGCTTAAAAACAGGCGGTCGCTTCATTGAGCGACCGCCTCGAAGTTTATCTAGGCTCAGATAAAGAAAGAAGCCTCTTTTCTCTCACTTATTCGTGATTTCTGAACGTTCACATTGAATCGAATACGCGGGAGATGCTGTCAAAACTCTGTGCGGAAGCCGACGTTCCACCGCCAGTTTTCGACGACCTCACCGCCGTTGGTGCGTTCGAGATCAACGTACACATTGGAGGCTTCAGTAAGTCGGAAGTTGGCGCCGACGGCTGTTTCAAGCCACGCTCCTCCAAGATCTTCCTCAAGCTTCCGGTGAGACGCGCCCGTCAGCAACCGAGCTTCTCCTTCGCTTTCACCCATGAAATCGTAGGCGCCGGAGATACGCAGGTAGATGTTGCCGCGATTCTCGGGGAATTTGGCGCCCACGCGGACGCCCGCACGGGCGATGAGCGAATCGAAGTCATCCTGAGCGATGCGGACGTGGTTGCTTGAAGTGAACGTGTCGCCGGAGATACGGCCGTAAGTGACTTCCACCTGGGGTTCGATAAAGCCGTAGGAGCAGGGTTCGAAGCGCCACCCGAATTCCGCAGAAAGCGAGTAGGCGTTGTTGTCGAACGATCCTTTCATTTGCTCGACATGGAAGTCGTTCGAGAGACGACCGTATTTTCCGATCAGATCGACGAACATGCCGTTGTCGGCGAGCCACGTCCCGTAAACGGCAAACGTATAGAGTTCGTTGTCCGCATCACCGAAGTCGTAGTCGGAAGATCCGTCGGTGTAGGAGAAGGCGCCGCCAACCTTCCAATCGCCGATCTGATAATCGGCGCCGACCTGTACGGACGCGCTCTTACCCGTGATGTTGCCGAGTTCCTGTTCTGAACCGTAGAGGCGAACCCATGCGCCGACGGCCCCGGGATTGTCCCGCAGATCGCCCATGCGCTTGTTGAGGTCGTTGAGCTGATCACGCCACTGAAGTGCGCTTAAAGCCACGACGTCCGAGTAAACCGCCATCGAAACGTTTTCCTGTCGGTAAGTCGACCAAGAACCGTCTTCGTTCTTGGTCATCACAAGACCGTCGTTGACGGCGCCGGCATCGATCCGGTAACGCGTTGCAGACGATTCTTCATCGCTTCCGACGGTCACCTTTTCCTGAAGCGCCCGAACGGCGGCATCGACGTTTTCATACTGGTCGTTTGAAGAAGCGCTCGTGGCTACCGTCAGATCGTCGGCCTTTTCAATCGACGCAGATTCAAGGTTGGGAAGATCGGTGGCGAGCAGAGTGTTTCCGCTGCCCGAATAGTCGGAAATGCTGTAGCTTCCGGCACCTACGGCAACCGTGGCGTTGCTGCCTTCAACGACATTGAGCGAAGAACCGTCCGTCGTCATCGAAAGCGTGCCGTCCGTAATGGTTGTCGTCCCGGCATTCGTCACCAGGCCGTAAGCGACGACATTCGCCGTCTCCCCGGTGATCGTCAAAGTTGACGTTTCGTCGTAAACGGCAACGGCTTGATCCGCCGTAATCTGTGCTTCACCCGTAAAGACTGCTTCCGCGCCGCCGGCTACAGATAGGCCAACGGAATCCTCGCCTTCTACCGTGATGTTCGTGCTCTCGCTCAGGAAGCTCACGACAGAGCCGTCCTCCTCGGCGGACACGCCGACTGCCGAGGCACCCTTGACGGAAATGTCGTTTGAGATCGAGTTGAAGGTGAGCTTCGTAGCGTTTTCGATGGCCGCGCCGTATGCGTTCCCCGTGGTGGACGATTCGACCGTTACGGTTGAGCTTGCGCCGTTGAGCGAAATGTCGGCCTTGTCGCCGTAAAGACCGTATACGTCGCCTTCGGCACCCTCCGTGAAATTGGCGGCGTACACCTCAACGGTCTTTCCATCGCTCCCGAGAACCACTCGGCTCAGCTGCTCGTCGTAGCCGTAAACGCCGTCGATCGCGGTAACGCCCGCGTAAAGCCCATAGGTTGCCGTAAGGCGTTCGATGCCGCCCGTAAGGGTCGAATCCGACCCGGCACCGAGACTCGAACCGATGGCTTCAACGGAGACGTTCCCGAGAATTTGTAAGTTGGACAGGTTGTATTTGGAGTAGTTGTTTTCGCCGTCCATATTGGCGTACATGGGATCGTTACTGATGCCGACGGCGTTCCAGAAACCGTCGTGGACGGTAATCGTGGTCGTCGTGTCGGCACTGATCGTCGTGTTGCCCTTGTTGTTGAGGCCGTAGGTCACGGCATAACTTGCGCCGAGGGCTTTAGCAGCCGCTTAGTCAAAGTACACCTCGACCGTTTCAAACGTTCCCGGCGCCGTTTCGATTTGCGCCGTGTAGTCCTGTCCCGAAATGACGGTTACGTTGAGGGCTTTGGCGTCGATCGTCACCGTATCGCCGCGGAAATAAAGTCCCGACGTGCCGTTCGAAAAGAGCGCTTGACAAATACCGGCTTCGTGTCGCCGCGTACGTATTTGTTTTTCTGATAGATACGAACCAACCACTCATTCAACGCCTCTTGTAAAGCGGCAGGGGTCGAGATTTTCAAATCCGGTCGCGACTGAATGTATGGAATGGCGTTCTCCTTTAGCGTGCGACCGAATCTCTCCACAACCCCCTTGGCAACAGCCATACCAGCGAATCATTGAATTGCGCAGGACGATCGCGCCGTTTGGGTTGGGTTACAAGGCCACGATCATTGTCCATAAGAAGTGTGCTCGGGCATCCGCATCGGGCAATGCACCCTAAAATGCTTCGGATCCAGGACACTTTTTTCATGTCCGGACATACGCGGACATAGGCCTTGTGAGACCAGGGGAAAACCGCCTCGAAGAGAGGGACTTTGGTCAGGAAATCGTCGCCGGCGAATTGAAATTTCGTGAGGACGAAATCAATCTGTACCTGAGCGCCGGGCTCGTAATGGGCGTCACCGATCGGAACCGGCTGAGAGCGCTTTGCATATGCAGCAAAATCGCTCCTTATGAATCGACGGACCGTACGCGAGGATACCGTAAACCCCTGCGGTAACCCGTATTCCTGAGGAAACTCACAGAGCACGCGAGCAACAACCTCACTGTTGCTGCGACTGGTCAGGAGCAAATGGAGAAAGGCATCGCGATCAACGGATTGAAGCCTGTTGGCTCGGTCAGGCGTAGCGCGCGCTGTTGTTGCTCGTTTTGGATCGGAAGCGTAACGGTATGCCGTGGCGACCGAACAACCGACGCTTGCGGCTATCTGTCGATAGGACTGATTTGTCTCTCGGTGCAGGCGCTGAATCCGCTTGGCCTGCGCACTTAACAATGTCATGGAAAACTCCCTAAGGTGTTTCAAAAAGCCTGTCCGCCTTAGAACGGGCATCAGTTTCAGAATGCACCTCTCGGGAGAAACATGCGTACCGTGAAGTACTGGGCGTTTTAGTCTTCAACCAGGGAAAACCAGAATATTTTTCAGTGTTGTTCGGTCTGTATCCGTTTCAATCCACTTGTCCACGTTTCAGATTCGCCTGACCGAAATGTTTCTTTTTTGACGTCCGCCAACAGTTTTTGAAGAGATTCCTTAAGAAAGCCGCTCCTAAAATTGTCAAAAACGCAAAATTACATTGCGCAAAACACTCTGTAAAAGTTTCCTTTGGTCTCTAAAAATGACTTCAAGCGGTAAACACCTTCAGCCGCGTAGGAGTCATTATGAAAACAAAGTTTGCATTAGTTGCGGCGACTCTGCTGTTCGCAGCAACGATGTCAGCGGATGCACTTGAGACAAGCGTTAAGCCGGCAGTTACTGATTTAGGAATCACACCTCAGTCGTACATGCTCGTGGGTAACTCGTTCACGTTCTACTCGTGTGGCATGCACAACATGATCAACCGTCTTGCACGCGCAGACGGACAGAAAATCCGCCGCAATCGTATGGTGACCATTGGCGGTGCGGACCTCGGTTGGTTCAATGTATGGGATCTCGTTCGCCCGACCGGTATCGCTTCAACTTATGTCGACCATAAGGACGGCGGCAAAATCAAACGCTTCGACTTTACGAAGGAAAAGGTGTTTGACGTCGTTGTTCTGCAGGACAACAGCAAGGGACCGATTGATCCCATGCGAAAGGACACCTTTAAGCAGGCGCTCGAGCGTCATACCGTCGATCTGACTGCTATCGGTATCAAGCCGATGGTCATGATGACCTGGGCCTGGGAAGGCAAACCGGAAATGACGAAGCAACTTGCGGATGCCACGACGACTGCGGCCAATGAAAACAACATCATGGTAGTCCCCGCCGGACTCGCATTTGCCGAGGCACTGCGTCTGAACCCCAAACTGAAGCTTTATCGCCCAGACCATTTCCATCCGTCGGCGATCGGTACTTATCTCGCCGGTTGCGTGCTCTACGCCACTATGTTCCATCGCACGCCTGTCGGCCTCAATTTCTACGGAGTCGACCCTGTGGAACCTGAAACAGCCAAATTCCTGCAGCAGGTCGCCTGGGATACCACTACGGAATTTTTCGGTTGGAAGAAATAACAGAGAGAACACACCATGCATCTGAAGAAAATTGCTGCCTCCATCGCCGCTCTCGGTGCAGTCACGTTCGCACACGCCGCCAACGTAGAGTTCTACGGTTCGATCGACAACAGTGTTTCCTACATAAAGGCTAAGGGCCAAAACGGTCAGGCTTCTATGTACGCATCCAACGACAGCTCCCCCAAGCTCGGTCTCACCGGCAAGGAAGACATCGGCAACGGTCATTTCGTCCGCTTCAAGCTTGAAAACGGCTACTCTGCCGATACTGGCGAATTAGCCGTGAACGGATCCATCTTCAACCGCGAATCGTCGCTGACCGTCGGCGGCAGTTGGGGAGAAGTGACTTTCGGCCGCCTCGGTACGTTCTTCACGGGTATCGGTACCTACGGTCAGATCGGTAAGATGAGCATCAATCCATGCGGCACCAACTGGCATGATGCGGCTATGAGCGGCGCTTTCACGACAACCGGTCAGGTAAGCAACGCGATCGTCTATCAAGGTGACATCAATCCCAATCTGACGTTCCTTACTCTCTATTCGAACGGGGCGGAAAAGAATGACTGGGCCGACGAAGATCATCTCTATCAGCTCGCTCTTCGCTATAAGAACGGCGACCTGACCATGGGCACGATATACACCATGACCGATTACGGCAACGCAACGACGACTTCCAGCTCGGATTCAAAGAAGGGGCACAACCTCCTCTTTACGGCGAGCAAACAGGTCTGGGGTTCCACGCGCATCTATGCTGCCTACCAGCACGTCTGGGACAATCGTCAGATCGGCGGCGGCAAGTCCGTCTACAAGGCCTCCGACATGTTCTCGACAGCCGACGTGAAGAACAGCGGCTCCGCTCTTGACGCCGATGCCTTCATGCTCGGCATCAAGCATCCGTTCCTCGGCGGTAGCCTTGGATCCAAGGTCATGGTGGTTCATGCGAAATGGAACGGCTCGCACGCCGCCGACAAGGAAACTTCAGGCACGCGCTGGGTTGTTGCGAGCAAGTATCGTTATGACCTGAGCAAGCGTACCTACGTTTATCTGCTCGGCTCCTGGGCCCACGGTGACGGTATGTTTACCAACACCGATAAGGTTGAAGCCACCGCGTCTCGCTACATGGCTGCTCTCGGTATGACCCATAAGTTCTGAGCTTCAAACTAAGTCTGATTTTCCTCTCTGGCAGAGTCTTTTTTTAGAGATCCCGTTGTCTTTACGGGATCTCTTTTTTCACCGCACTCTCTGCTAACTCCATAATTAACCTGAGTTTTGCAACCATATTTACTAACAAACGCTAGCGTTCCCCGAAAAAGCTT
>ENA-OWRC01000555-OWRC01000555.1-human-gut-metagenome-genome-assembly--contig:-NODE-555-length-45922-cov-6.239497_pt1 | contig 45922 bp, 30 predicted proteins | sample MGYA00248268_ERZ651895 | MGnify/ENA primary metagenome ERZ651895 (study PRJEB26924, sample SAMEA4378242) | human gut metagenome | biome: human gut; feature: human-associated habitat; material: faeces...
TATTGAGAATCAGGATACATTTGCGGTGATCGGTGCATCTGTTGCAGAAAATTTTGGGGTACAGATGCCGGAAGGCACGATTGGAAGATCAATATTGAAGGAGTTGCAGTAGGTAAATAAAACTGCTGGTGGGGAGAATATGGGCGAACTGTATTTATATCAGAAATTCCCCTTCTTAAGTCAGAAAAAAAGGGGCTGTCTGAAATATATTTTCGGACTGCTCCTTCTTTTTACTACCTATCGAATGCCTTTGAAAGTGACAGTTTTGCGCATCCCTCGTTTCAGGAATAATTTTTTATAATTTTTGGCCTGTTTTCTTGGAACATAGACTTTCATTTTTGCAGGTGTTCCTTTAAAGGCATTTGAACCAGTGTATTTCTGCGATAATCCTGGAGATTGAATGTTCAGTGTTCTTAATTTCTTACATCCGTAGAAACATTGCTTTCCAATTAACCGAACGGATCTTCCAACTTTTACAGAAGACAGTTTAGGGCATTTATAGAAAGCATAATTTTTGATCTGAACAACGTTATTTCCAATGGATACCTTCTTCAGATATTTGTTGTTTTTGAAAGCTTTGCTTCCAACAGAGGTTACAGTGTAATCCAGACCATTGAGTGTAATGCGGTCCGGAATATTAATAACACTCGATTTTTTATTTACGGGTTTTGTATACTCCAGAGTTTGAGTGCCGGTTACCTTATATATGCCATTACTTGCTGTATGTTTGACAGGCATTCCAACTGGGTAAGGTCTTGGAGCTGGAGTACTGGTAGGCTGTGGCTTCGGAACCGGAGTATTTGTTGGTCTTGGAGTCGGAGTACTGGTAGGCTTCGGAGTCGGAATGTTAGTCGGAACCGGAGTATTTGTTGGTACTGGAGTACAGGTGGGCTTCGGAGTCGGAGTACTGGTAGGCTTCGGAGTCGGAGTACTGGTAGGCTTCGGAGTCGGGGTGCTGGTAGGCTTCGGAGTCGGAGTACTGGTGGGCTTTGGAGTCGGAGTATTGGTCGGCTTTGGAGTCGGAGTTGTGACTCCTTGAGCAGAATCATAGAATTCTACTTGCGCGGTGTAGGATTTCTTTGTAACTCCGTCCGGTGCAGTTAATGTATAAATGACCGGATTGGTAAAATCATGTGGGTTTCCACTCCAAAAGGCAGACGGAAGGGAAGTACCGTAACTGTAGCCAAAATCAATAGATGGTTTCAGGGCAGTTACATTTGTGCCTTTTGGCAGCCGGAGAATGATCGTGTCCGTTCCAATCTCTCCGATGACATCCTGTTTAAGTTCCGGGTTATCCGAGGCACGCAGTACGAAACTGTAAAATTTTGCTTCACTGGAAGCAAGTACATGTAATACAATTTTTACCGATAAGGTCGCTTTTGTCTGAGTATCCTGAACGGTGTACAGTGACTCGTAAGTGCCGACAGGAGCAGTAACTGTTCCTGAGTAATAGAAATAAGAGTAACTGGAACTGTCAGGTATATTATTTCGGCTCAGTCCGGACGGAAGATTCTCGCTGACAACGGTTGTCTTGTACTCGCCACTGCCGCCGGTTACGTTGCCGGAATAAGCATATTGAGTGTTCTTGGTTCCAGTGCACAGATGAAGCTCTGTATCTGTAATCTGCAGAGGAGCCAGTACACTGAGAGTCGAGGAAACTGCAGTTACAGTTCCATACTGTCCTGGTAATATATCTGTAGCATAAAACAGAAGAGAGCTTCCGCTGTCCGAAGCAGTCATAATATGCTTTTTGTCAATCGCAGTAACATTTGAAGCAGCGCCAAGTGCTATATGAATTCCATAGGTATCCAGAGTATCAGTAGTAATTATTGGAGAAAGGGTTCCATTGCTGTAAACAATCTGAAGCTTTATTCCCGAAAGATCCAGCTTATCTCCGATGGTGTACTGAGTCTTTGATGGCGAAGAAAGAATATTCAGTTTTGTTGGTGTATTTGCTGCAACAGAAATCTTCTGTGTTACTTTTGCACCAAAATAGTCAAAAGTAACTTCTGTATCAGAAGAAGTCAGCGCACGCGTTTTATCATAAGTATATCCGCTGTAAATATAGGCATAGCGACCGCCTATGGTAGCAAAGAAGCTGACACCGGATGGATTGAACAGATCTCCCTCTGTATAGGAAAGTCTGGATGGTTTTGCTGATATCTGGAGACTTGTAATATCACTTGTTTTTGGAGCAACGACAGGAAGTAAATAACTGGTCTGTCGGCCTTTGTATGTTACAGTAATCTGGCAGGTATGTGCCGATGTATTATCAAAACCGCTGACCATATCCCGCGTAATGGAAACTTCCGTTTTGTTGTTTATAACAAGCGTTCCGAAGCTCCATGGTGTTTCACCAATATAACAGGAGGACGGAGTATATTTTACAGAAAGTGAAGTAATGTCTGAGGAATCGGTTCGAGCCGGGATTCCATCATCAGACATTTTCCAGTCAGCTCCAAAAGACCATCCCTGGTAAGAGGAAGAATCCTTCATCTGTGCATCTGTCAGCAGACCACCGGTTGAAGGCACTGCAGCAGTAGAACCGACCAGATTTCCAGATCCCGTTTTTCCATAACAGTTCAGGATGTGACCATTTAATCCGGTTGAAGAATTTATTACATTTGCAGCTGCAAGACCGCAAATTTGTCCAACAAAAGAGGAACCACCGGAAACTTTAATCTGACCGGCATGCAGACATTCTTTGATCACACCACCCATACCACTGAATTTTTGGGTTTCACCGGCAATACCACCGACATAAAGAGGATAAGAAGTGCCGTTTTCCTGGGTGACAGAGATGATTCCATTGCTGACACACTTTTCTATTGTACCAATATTTAATCCGGCAATACCGCCGACCCAGCCTTTCATAGCTGGCATAGACAGATTTATATTCAGGCGGGCCGTACACCCACTGATGATTCCGGCAAGTTCGTTCTGACCGGCAATGCCGCCAAATTCAGGAAAGACCATGGATCCATCGCCACCCATATGTCCGGTGACCGTGCCGGAAACAGAACATTCCTGAATCTTTCCCTGATTATATTGTGCAATGACACCCTGTACATTCTGGCTGTCATCGTCAAAATCAGCTACAATTCGCAGATTTTCAATGGTTCCGTCATTTTGGGCGATAAGCGGTTTTTTCAATCCGTAAATAGTGTGTGAATTACCATCTAAGTGTCCACTGAAATAATTTACAGAGAAATTAATATTTCCATTTGTCTGAATATCTTTGGTCAGACTGTAATAAGCACCCGGATGATCCGAGATAAGGTTCAGGTCATCGAGAGAAGTGATCTTATATGGATCAGAGGCAGTACCACTACCTTCAGATGGAGCTGCAGAAGTGGCGCGATTTCCGACGATACGGTAAATAATGCTGGAGCTTCCGTTGGCAGGAACCGTGAATTTCCCATTTTTCAGTTTTATAATGACTGCAGAAGCTGCAGGCAGCGTATAGTTCTGGTTACTGTTTCCGGAAAAAACAGGAAATGTTGCAGCCTTTCCGGCGGCAATACGGTCACCAGAGAAACTGTAATTGCCGTAGAGATCGCCGGCAGCGATTGCGGTATAGAAATCAGCCATTAATGTCTTAAATGGAATGCCGGTTACCTGCGTCAGGTATTCTTCACAGGTAAGGGTGGAGGCATCTATCTGGTAAAATTTTGGCAGGACATCCATTGGTTTATAGCTTCCGGCCATACGGTCGATTACATAACGCATAAAAAGATAAGGCATGCCGTAATCCTGCGCCGTATCATCACGGTAGGTCTGATAGATTAGGGAAGAGCCGCTTCGAATAGCGGTACTTCCGGCAATGCCGTTTAACCATCCGCTGGAATCAATGCCACCCCAGAGATAGTCCATGGCAGTCACAGCCAGTCCCTCATTGAGCCACATATATCTGCCGGTATTGGAAAATCTGGTTTTCAGCCAGAGCAGTGCATGCTGTCCTTCGTGTACAAGCAGACCGTTTCTTTTGGACATTTCACCGGAAACATAGGCAGATGCAGAAGGAGTGTTGATATGGATTGCTGTGATGTCTGTGTCGTACATGTACATGCCGCTTGCGGAAGATAAAGTTTCGAGAAGAATTGAAATTTTACCGGAATTATCTTCATATGGGATGTTACCACCGGCCAGAGTATTCAGGATTCGATAAGGTTGTCCGTCATATACACCTGCCATATCCTTTGCGATTGAGGAAGTCTTACCAGCTGCATCGTAACTGGCTTTCATATCTTTATCCATCCAGATATAGCAGTGTTCACCAATGCCGATGCATACATAAGTTTTGCCTGTACTATTTGAACGATAGATATATTTTTCCTGCCCGATGTAGTAACTTGTGGCAGCAGACTGTGCAGCTGCTGCGGAAAGGGCAGATGAAGAAAGAACATTATAATCACTGGTGTCAGAAGCTTTTTTGAGAATCTGGGACGCAGGCAGATTGGCTGCGCTGCTGCCAGTGCTGAGATAAGAAGAGACAGTATCTGTACCATCGTCAAAAACCAGAGTTCCGGTATTCTGAGATGAAGAGGTGTCTGTATTTATAATAACGGCATATTCTCCGGAAACAGTCTGCCCTGGTGAGCCTTCAACAGCATCTGCTGATACAGAAAAACAGCAGAACAGACCTGTGAACAGAAAACCGATTCCCATAGAGAGAGGAAAAAATCTTTTCTTTTTCATAGGGTTCCTCCAGTTTTATTTTTCGGTTTTTATTTTACCATCGGACTGGTGTAAAAGCTATTCTTTTCACAGAAAATGCAATATCATGAAGAAAAGTAAACAGAAACGTAACCTGCCTGTGATTCAGGACAATAATTTGTTCTGTTGGCGATATTGTCTTGGTGACATCCCGTAAATGTTACGGAATGCTCTGGAAAAATGAAGCTGGTTTGGATATCCAACCTGAACGCTGATGTCACCAATGGACAGGCTGGTGCTGGTAAGCAGAGAGGTTGCTTTACTCATTCGATAGCGGATCAGGAAGTCCTGTGGAGACTGTCCGATCATATCTTTGAAAACTTTACCAAAATAGCTTCGGTCAAGATTGCATCGATTAGCCATATCTTCGACTGTAATAGGTAATGCATAATTTTGTTCAATAAAAGAAAGTGCTTCCTGTGCGTAAAATCTAGAAAGCTTTCCGCCCTGAAGCCTTTTTTTATTGGAAGAACCCTGGATAAGGGCATCCATAATAAGATATAACTGACCAATGATTCCAAGTGGGCGGGAATTGTCCGGGTATTGTGTCAGACGCAGCATTTCATCGCGAAGCTTATCTGCTGCTGTATCGGAAATGGGATGAAAGACCGGATGATCGTTGGACAGTCCGGCTTCTTCCATCAGCTCTTTTGCACGCAGTCCATCGAACTCTACCCAGACGTATTCCCATGGGAATTTCTGGTCAGCACTGTAAAGATTGATACGCCCCGGTTCAATGAGAAAGCCGGAATGTGCTTCCATATGGTAAACAGCATTGTCATCTTTTTCTGTAACACTCAGCATTCCTTTGCCGGAAATAATATAGTGAAAAAGATAATGATTACGTACAAATGGACCATAAGAATGCAGCGGTTCACATTTCTCGTAGCCGTACTGATACACGGTCAGGTCAAGAAAACGTTCATCGGAAAATATATGAAAAATAGAATCTGACATGGTTTTTATCATTTCCTCCTACAAAATATAGTAAAATATGCATAAAAACGAGATACAGAAATCGTACAATTTTAACGAAATATCGCTATTTAGTACTATTATATACCATAATGCGTAGTAACATCAACATTATTCTGGAAATAACGCATTATGGTATATTTTGATGTTATCGATCTATGTACGAAGCTTTTCTTTTGGTGTTAGAATCAAATCAAACAGAGATGACCGGTCTGAATCTGAACTGCCAGATGGCAGTGAATAGCTGTAAAGAAGGGAGAAACAAATGGGAAAGCATAAGGTAGGTGCTGTTTTCCTTGCGGGAGTTCTGGCAATGGGAACAGTTATGACAGGATGCTCCGGAAAGGACGAAACAGAGGGCAAAACTGTAATTGAAATGGTACAGTATAAACCGGAGGCGGTAGATATTTTTGAACAGTTTCAGGATGAGTTCAATGCAACGCACGATGATATTTATTTAAAGATTGATTCACCGAACGATGCAATGACAATCCTGAAAACAAGATTTATCCGCGAGGATAATCCGGATATCATCGGAATTGGCGGGGATATTAATTATTCCAATTTTCTGGATGCAGACATGCTGATGGATATTTCTGATTTTGAAGGACTGAACGATATTAAAGAGAAATATCTTGAGATGAACAAAGATCTGGAATATGTGCCGAAAGATGGTGTTTATGCCGTTCCGTATATGGCAAATGCAGCTGGAATTCTTTTTAACCGGGATATGTTTGAAGAACATGGCTGGGAGATTCCGACCACATGGACAGAATTTACGAATCTTTGTGATCAGATCCAGTCAGAAGGAATCCAGCCATTATATTTTGGTTTTAAAGATACATGGACTACACTGGCACCGTGGAATGCAATTGCAGTAAGTCTGTGCGATTCTGATCTGACTTATCAGGTAAACAGTGGAAAAACAACTTTTGCAGAAAATTACAGAGAAGTGGCAGAAAAGGAAAAAGCGCTTCTTACATATGGACAGAAAGATCCGGTGTCTCAGGGATATAACGATGCCTGCACTGCATTCGCAAGAGGAGCATCTGCGATGTTTACAATTGGAAGCTATGCGATCTCTCAGATCAAATCTGTAAATCCGGATATGAATATTGGTTCTTTTGTATTTCCGGCAAATGAAGATGCGGATAAAAATGTGCTGAATTCCGGAAATGATCTGATGTTCTGCGTGATGAAAGATTGTAAAAATAAAGAGGCAGCCTATGAAGTGCTCAGTTATATGCTTGAAGATGAAAGCATTAAAAAATATCTGAATGCACAGAGTGCTGTTCCATGTAAAAAAGGTGATTTTGAGGTTACTCCGGAGCTGGAAGAAATGCGTGATTATATCGAAAACGGTATTGTAGCGGATTATCAGGACCATCATTACCCGAGCGAAATGTCGGTAGATGCAATGATCCAGACATATCTGATGGATGACAGTGCTGATGCGACAGATACATTTATGAAACGATTTGACAAAGAATGGATCCGCTATAACAGAGATATCGTGGCAAAAGTAAAAGCATATGAGGAGGGCAATGATCATGAATAAAAAGCATGGTGCGTGGAGTAAAAATGAAAAGATATTTCTTGGCCTTCTGGCGCCGATTCTGGTTCTTTTCTTCTGCTTTAATACATTACCGCTGATCAAAGGTTTTTATTACGGACTTACAAACTTCCGCGGATATGGAAGTTATGATTTTGTAGGACTGCGGAACTTTGCAGAAATTTTTCAGGATTCCCGTGTGGGTCACTCATATCTGTTTACATTTAAATATGCACTGGTTATGACAATTGTGGTCAATCTCCTCAGCCTGATCCTGGCACTGGGACTGAACAGCAAGATCCGTGGAAAAAATGCACTCAGAGGAATCTATTTTGTACCAAATATTCTGGGAGGTCTGGTTGTCGGTTATATCTTCAGCTTCATTTTTACCTATATTCTGCCGACGATCGGAGAAGTAACAGGAATTGGTTTCCTGAAAACGAGTCTGCTTGGAAGCACAAAATGGGCATGGCTTGCAATCGTGATCGTCGGAGCATGGCAGGGAATCGCAATGAATACGATTATCTATATTTCCGGTCTGCAGACAGTACCGGAAGAAGTTTATGAGGCATGTATGCTGGATGGAGCATCCGGATGGAAAAAATTTAAGAGCATTACACTTCCATTGATCATGCCATTTGTAACAATTAACCTTGTCCTTTGTATGAAAAATGCGCTGATGGTATTTGACCAGATCATGTCTTTGACAAAAGGTGGCCCGTCACAGAGCACAGAGTCCATTTCTTATCTGATCTATAACAATGGTATGAGTGGAGGACAGTTTGGTTTCCAGAGTGCGAATGCATTTGTATTCTTTATTGTGATCGTTGCGATATCACTGTTTCAGATGAAATTCCTGGGAAGTAAGGAGGAGCAGTTATAATGAGCAGAACAAAGAAAAAAGAAGGCGCTGTTCGTGGTAAGACTACAAACAGGATTATTAATATTTTACTGGCACTTGGCTGCCTGACGGTTTTATTTCCACTGTATATGACAGTGATCATTGCATTTAAGAAGCCATCGGAAATGACAAATGATGTAGCTGGTGCACTGGCATTCCCACAGAAATGGAGTTTTGAAAACTTTGCAGAGGCAATGCGTGTAACTGATTTCTGGCATTCTCTTGGAAACAGTCTTCTTATTACCGGGGTAACTGTGGTATTATGTATATTAATACATTCACTTGCCGGTTATCTGATCGGAAGAAAGATGAAGCAGCGTAAGATATTTAAGATTTCTTACTATTACATTGTAAGTGGTATGTTTGTACCGTTTGCGGTTCTTATGATGCCGCTGGTAAAAGAAACTGCACAGCTGGGAATCGCAAACCGCTTTGGTGTTATTGTATTGTATGTTGTGTTTTTTATGCCGATGAATGTACTGCTTTATTCCGGATATCTGAATAATATCCCGATGGCACTGGAAGAGGCCGCCTGTGTGGATGGAGCCGGAGTATGGCAGACTTACTGGAAGATTATTTTTCCAAATATGAAACCGATGCATGCAACAGTAGCAGTTCTCACAGCAATGAGTACCTGGAATGACGTTATGACTCCACTGGTCATCATGTCCGGTACAGATCAGAACACACTGCCGCTGGCACAGCTGAATTTCCAGACACAGTTCGGAACGAATTATAACCTGGCATTTGCATCTTATCTCCTGGCACTTTTACCAATTCTGATCTTCTATATCATTTGCCAGAAGCAGATTATCAATGGTGTTGTAAACGGAGCAGTAAAATAATTCTTGAAAAAGACAGAAAGGGAAAACGACAATGGCTATCAATATAAAGAATCAGATTTTTACTCTTCATACAAAAAACAGTACTTATCAGATGAAAGTGGACGAGCAGAATATGCTTATTCACACTTATTACGGAAACCGTACGGATGATACGGACTGTTCCTATCTGATTCGTATGGCAGACCGTGGATTCAGCGGAAATATCCCGGGGACTGACAGAGAGCGTGTATATTCTCTGGATTTTCTTCCGCAGGAGTTTCCGGTATATGGCGACGGAGATTATCGTGTAGACTGTCTGAAAGCAGACCTTGGAAGCGGTGTACAGGACGGGATGTTTTTCTTTGACAGCTATCAGGTAAGAGATGGAAAATATAACATTCCGGGGCTTCCGGCATTCTTTTCTTCTGAGAAATCAGAAGGAGAGACACTGGAGATCGTTCTGAAAGATGCTGTTGAAGAAGTCTATGTACATCTTCTTTATGGAGTCTTTGAAGAGCTGGATATCATTACAAGAGCAGCAGTAGTCGAAAACCGTACAGAGGGTGATATCCAGATTTCCAGAATTATGAGTGCGTGTCTGGATCTTGGAATGGGAAAATATGATCTGATTCATTTTTATGGAAAACATGCCGGTGAGCGTCAGATGGAAAGAAACAGTCTGCCACACGGCATCACGGAGCTTCGCAGTACCCGTGGAACTTCCAGCCACCAGCATAATCCTTTTGTGATTCTTGCGGATAAAGACACTACAGAGAGTACTGGTGAGTGCTACAGTGCATCTTTTCTGTACAGTGGCGGTTTTCATGCACAGGCAGAAGTAGATCAGTTTAATCAGACAAGACTGGTCATTGGAATTGATGACTATGATTTTTCCTGGAAACTAAAAAAGGGTGAAAGCTTCAGCACACCTGAGGTATGTCTGACATACAGTGCAGATGGATTTTCAAAGCTGTCCCAGACTCTGCATCAGGCAATCGTGTCGAATCTGATCCGCAGCTGCTGGAAAGACAGAGTGCGCCCGATTCTGGTAAATAACTGGGAAGCAACCTATTTTGATTTTAACAAAGACAATCTGATTGCAATTGCAAAAGAAGCGGCAGAACTGAATCTGGATATGCTGGTACTGGATGATGGATGGTTTGGAAAAAGGGATGATGATTTCTCCGGCCTTGGCGACTGGTTTGTAAATGAGAAAAAGCTGTGCGGAACCCTTTCTGAGCTGGTGAAAGAAGTACATGATATGGGGCTTTCTTTCGGGCTTTGGTTTGAGCCGGAGATGATCTCTGAGGACAGTGATCTGTATCGGGCACATCCGGACTGGGCACTGGTCATACCGGGAAGACAGCCGATCAGAAGTCGTTCCCAGCTGGTATTGGATATGTCCAGAGAAGATGTGACAGATTATCTGACAGAGCGGATCTGTGATATTGTAGAGAAAGCGGATATCCAGTATATCAAATGGGATATGAACCGTTCACTTATGGCTGCTTACAGTGCGAAGCTTCCACGTGACCGTCAGGGGGAACTGAGACATCGTTATGTGCTTGGCCTTTATAAAGTACTGGAAGCTGTGACTCAGAGATTCCCGGAACTTCTGCTGGAAGGATGCAGTGGCGGCGGTGGACGGTTTGATGCAGGTATGTTGTATTACTGTCCGCAGATCTGGTGTAGCGATAATACGGATGCGATTGAAAGACTGCGTATTCAGTACGGTACTTCCTTTGGCTATCCGATGTCTTCTGTTTCCGCACACGTATCGGTTTGCCCGAATCATCAGAATCATCGCGTGACACCATTCAAGACAAGAGGAATCTGTGCAATGCAGGGAACATTTGGATATGAACTGGATCTCAGTAAGATGACTGATGAAGAAAAGAAGATGGCGGGAGAACAGATTGCGTTCTTCAAAGAACATGGAAGACTGTTCCAGTTCGGAGATTATTACAGACTGACTTCACCATTTGAAAACAGAGACTATACTGTATGGGAATATGCGGCACAGGATGGCAGTGAGGCCTGCATGTCTGTCGTTTATACAGATATGTATGCAAATGCAGCATCTGAGATCGTGAAATGGAAAGGGCTGGATCCGAAAAAGGTTTATCAGATGCAGCTGGATGGAGAAGACGCTGGAAACTTCTCCGGCGCGGCGTTGATGCATGCCGGAATCCTGCTTCCATTACCAGAGCAAAATTATGATGCATTCCAGATTTATCTGAAGGCAGAATAGAATAAAGAAAAATTACAGAGAAAGCTCCTATGGTGTCGAAAGGCATTGTAGGGGCTTTTTTTATTTAGGAAACCGCGAAATTGTGAATAATATACAAAAATAATTTGATAAAACCATACATAATGCATGAAATGAAAAAAGTATATTTACAAAGTAAAAAATGAATGGTAATATAAAGAAAAATAAACAATGTGAAACCGGTTAACATATGGAGAAAAGTTATAATACGAAGGGAGAACAAAATGAAGAAAAAGGTAATTGCACTTGTATTAACAGCATGTATGGTGCCAGTTGTCAGCGTTGGCAGTGGGGTGGATGTAATGGCTGCCAAGGGAGATTCCGGAGATAAAATTACATTAAACTGGCAGAGCTATGATAGCTATGACAAATATCAGAAAGTTATCGAAGCTTTTGAAAAGGAAAATCCGGATATTGAAATCAATTTTGAAGAAGTATCCGATTATGCAACTAAAATTCTGACAGAAGCTACAGCAGGTGACCTTCCGGATCTTATCAACTGTAATACAGGGACTACGCAGATTCTTGCAAATGCCGGGGCATTACAGAAATTCGATGTAGATGCGCTGAAAGCAGATACAGAATACAAATTTGATGACTTCTGGGATGTCGCAGAAAGATATTGTACATATGATGGTGACTGGTATTCACTCCCACTTGATGGAGGAAATTACGGCTGGGTTTATAATGTTGATATGTTTGACAAGTGCGGAATTGAAGTTCCGGAAGATGGATTTACATGGGATGAATTTACAGAGGCATGTAAAACATTGATGGAACACAAAGATGAACTTGGAATTGAATATCCGACAATTATTAATGATATGTCTTCTGCAATTGATACTATGTATCCATGGATTACAGAGGCTGGTGGAAGCTACCTGAATGATGATGGAACCTGTGGATGGAATTCAGATGAAACCGTTACGGCTTTCGAATATGTCAAGAGTCTTGTAGATGAAGGTTATGTGCCTGCAATAGAAAAATTGGGAGACGGTTATGATGCACTGATCACAAAATTTAATGCGGGTCAGATTGCTATGTGCCGTGTGGCTCTCTGGAATTCCACATATCTTCAGGACGATGTAAACTGGAAAGCGATGAATGCACCGCGTGCGAATGATGGTACACAGGCAGAAGTACTTTTCCTGAATGGTATTGGTATTTCAAGTAGTTGCGAAAATCCGGAAGCGGCAGAAAAATTCATTAAATATTTGACCAGCGAAGAAGGTCTTGCATTATATCTTGAAGATAATACATCTCCACAGATTGCAGTAAGACAGTCTCAAGCAGATCTTTCCGTATCTATGTTTGACGAAAGTCATGATATGAAATTATTTAATACAGGACTGGAGTATGCAGGATATATTGATCTTACAGAAACATTTGCAGATCAGCAGACAATCATTGGACAGTGTTTTGATGAAATCTGGCATAATGATGCAGATATCAAGAGTACACTGGATGGCATGGTAGATCAGTTAAATAGTTTACTTGCTCAGTAACTGAAAACAAAAGGATGATGTGGAAAATATTCCGTATCATCCTTTGAATTTAACAGGAGGGATTCATGTGAGTAACACAAAAACAGTAGTAAAACGTAAAAGAGGAGACTGGCAGATCGCTGTTTTGTTTCTGTTGCCGTCCCTGATTTTGTTGGGATTGTTTGTATTCTGGCCAATGATAGATTCCATCCGTATGTCATTTTATGACTGGAATCCATTAAAAGGTAAGATATTTACAGGATTGGAAAATTATCAGAATCTGCTAAAAGATAAACTTTGGTGGACAAGTCTGGGGAACACGATCAAATATATCCTGATGAATGTTCCACCGATCGTCATATTTTCCGTCATCATGTGCGAACTTGTGTTGTTTGCAAATAATAAAAGTAAAGTTATTTCGAAATTTATCAGAGGCAGTTTCTTTTTACCATGTGCACTTTCTCTGGTTGCAACTGGTGTTGCATGGAGATATCTGATGGGAACGAATTATGGTGTTATCAATAATTTCTTGAGTGCATTGGGCCTTGAAAAAGTTGGTTGGCTGACAGATGGAAAGATTGCACTGGGTTCTATGGCAATCGTAACAATCTGGAGATGGGCAGGATATTACATGGTTATGGTTGTTGCTGGACGTCTGGAAATTTCGCAGGAATTTTTTGAAGCGGCAGATTTGGACGGCGCAAATGCATGGCACAAATTTGTTTATATTACATTGCCTCAGCTGAAACCAGTTCTTACATATATTATTCTCATGTGCGTAATCGGTACTTTCCAGGAATTTGATCTTGTTTATACGATGACAAATGGTGGACCTGGAACAAGTACGTATTTAACTGGTCTGACATTATATAAGACTGCTTTTTCATCTTTGAAAATGGGATATTCCTGTACAATGGCAGTATTTATCTTTATTCTTTCGATTATTATTTCGGTTGTACAGTTGAAGCTGACAAGTGACAAAGACTGAGAAGGGAGAAGAGACTATGTCCAGAAAATTAAGAAAGAAAATTCTGGGAGACAGTTTAATCTGGGTAGTTATAGCTGCATTTGTAGTGATCATGCTGTTTCCATTTGTTTATATATTATCTACTGCATTAAAATCAGATACAGATCTTGCGACAAGTGTAGGAAGGATCTTACCGAAAGCGGTACAGTGGGAGAATTTTACAAAAGCATGGCAGCTGCTGGATTTTCCTAAGTGCTTTTTCAATTCATTTATTGTTGCGATAGCAGTGACTGCACTTACTATTTTTCTTTGTAGTTTAGCTGCATATGTATTTACGAGACTTGAGTTCAAAGGCAGAAATATTGTTTTTATTCTTTATCTGTCAACGATGATGATTCCGATTACAGTAAGATTGATTCCTTCTTATAATTTATGTAGAAATCTCAACATGCTGGATACATATATGGGAATGATACTTCCGCAGGTAGCATGGTCCATTCCGTTTGGAACATTTCTTATGCGTCAGTTTTACATGGGAATACCAAAGTAGCTGGATGAAGCAGCAAAAATTGATGGAGCAAGTCATTTCCAGATATTCTGGAAGATCTTACTGCCAAATACGAAATCAAGTATGACAACATTAGGAATCTATACATTTATTTCCGCATGGAATAATCTGATCTGGATGTTGTTATCCGTTAGAAGTGAAAGCAAATGGACAGTAACATTGGGAATAAGCTCAATCTGTGGTGCATCTGTAATCAAACAGCCGACATGGAATCTGATCATGGGTGTTATCGTGATTGGAATGATTCCTGTTCTGATTCTGTTCTTTGCATTCCAGAAATATTTTATGCAGTCTGTAGCTGCAACCGGCATTAAATAATAAAAGGAGATCAGTTATGAAAGGTTTAGTGGTAACAAAAGATAACAAACTGTATCTGGAAGAAAATCTTCCGATTCCGGAGATTGGAGATTATGAAGCACTGGTAAAAAATGAATGTTGTATGATCTGCAATGGAACGGATCTGGGAGTTATTGGAGGAAAGGTCAGAGAAGTAACGAGATATCCAGCGGTGTTAGGACACGAAGATGCAGGAAGAGTTGTTAAAATTGGTAAAAAAGTTACTTCTTTTAAAGTGGGAGACCTTGTAGTCAGGGCAGGACAGCCGGACAATGATAAATTTTCCAGTGCTTGGGGCGGATTTGCTGAATACGGAATTGTAAAAGACTATAAAGCTGCTATGGAAGACCAGGCCGATGTAAAAGACATTAATCTTGGAATTACACAGCAGGTGTGTCCGGAAGGAATGCAGGCAGAAGCTGCTTCTATGTTGATAACTTTAAAGGAAACATACAGTGCATTAAAAAGAATTGGCGTTGAAGATAAAAAGAAGATGGTCATACTCGGAGACGGACCGGTTGCGCTTGCTTTTCTAAGCTGTGCAAAACTGATGGGAATTCAGGAGATTTATGTCCTGGGAAATCACAGAGACAAGTTGGAAACAGCAGAAAAAATGGGAGTAGCAGGTATATTTCTTAATAAAGATGAAAAAGAAAAGAAAAAAGCTTCTGATCTGTTTAACAGAAAGATCGATATCTGTATAGATACGATTGGATCAAATCAGACGATCACACAGTGTCTGGACTATATTAAAGAGACAGGGACAATTGCTGTATATGGCTTAAAAAGCGGAGAAAATCTGGATGTACCATTACCGGAACTCAGAAATTTTAATATTCAGTATATACAGTGGCCGGTTCCTGAGGTAGAAGCTGAAGTACATAAGCCAGTTTGTGATGCAATCATGGACGGGAAAATAGACATTGATTTATTTGTGACACACAGATTTTCAATAGATGATTACGAAAAAGGATTTCAGGCAGTGAAAGACAGAACTGCATTGAAGGTAGTTTTAAATTTTTAAGGCAGCTCAGGAGGAAAGCATGATGGCAGGTTATCGATTCAATAAAGAAGAATATTTTAAAGAGACCAAAGCTGTATATTCTAATTATCCAACAGATGTTTCAAGAATGGAAAAAGAACTGGATCGCCTTCAGAAAGAAAATCCAAAGGCAAGTTCTTTTCAGAAAAAAACATGGATTTACAGAACAGCAGCCAGGGATGCTGAGGTGATTCTTTTTCCATCCAGTCCGTTTTATGCAGAAATTGATACAGGAAGAGAGCAGAACAGTGTTACTGCATCATTTCCACCGCAGCCAGGCATAGGATGCTGGTTAATGAAACAATATCCAGATTTCGTAGATGGATATGGAGAATGGAGTGGATACTACGGAAAATATGGTGTCATGAACGGACCACAGTTTATGGATGCGGCACATCATTATGCAAATTGCGAGACTATATTGAAATATGGCTTATCCGGAATAATCAGACATGCAAGGATGCGCCTGGAAGAGAAAGATCTTACAGATCATCAGCAGGATTTTTTAAAATGCATGATTGACGTATGCCGCAGCCTGCAGAGAATCTCTGAGAGATTTGCCGAAAAAGCAGAGGAAATGCTGAAAACAGAACACGATGAGGAACATGTAAAGGCACTTAAAATGATTGCTGTTACAGCACGCCGAATTCCATCTGAACCGGCTGAAACATTTTATGAAGCGATGTGTGCAATCTGGTTTACGCGTGAGATGTGCAACGCGCTGGATGGACTTGGATTTGCTGTGATTGGACATCTGGACAGAATTCTGATCAGTTATTATGAAAGAGATCTGAAAAACAATCGAATAACGCCAGATGAGGCACAGGAACTGATTGACTGTTTTGTATCGATGACAGATGCAAGATGGAATCTTGAGGCAGATCTTCCAGGAGGCACAAATGCAGATATTATCATAGGTGGATGCGATAAAAATGGTGATATTGTTTATAATGACATAAGCAGGATGATCATAAACAGTTATAAAAAATATCATTTCGCAAATCCGAAACTACAGGTGAGAATATCGGCAAAACATCCAGATGAATTTCTGCTGCAGGTAGGCGAGCTGGCAGGAATGGGGCTAAATGTGCTGTCCATCTTTAATGATGATGTTATAATTCCTGCAAATCAGAAGCAGGGAAAGAGTTTGGAAGATTGCCGGCTTTATGTTGCTGGCGGCTGTCAGGAAATCTGCCTTTCTAATGAAGTCAACAGCAGAGCATATACCTATCTAAATCTTGTGCAGATGTTAAATGGATCCTTATATCCAGAGTACTGGAATGACATATTCAAAAGAGATGGGTTTGAGTTTCTACCAGCTGCGAATGCGAGCGATTTTGAAGAATTCTATCATATTGTAATTGAAAATTATAGAAATGAACTGAATTTCTTTGTGAAAAAATATAACGAATATGGTTCATGGTGGAAAATAATAAATCCGTCGTTGTTCTTTTCTGCAACTATGCCATCATGTACTGAGACGGCAAAAGATGTCTCAGAAGGCGGTGCTGTCTATAATACAGATAATTTTGCTGCTGCGGGTGCAGGGACAGTAATTGATTCGTTATATGCGATAAAGAAGGCAGTATATGAAGATAAGATTACGACATTTGGTCACCTGCTTAAAGCGATGAAAGAAGACTTCAGAGATGATGAGATCCTTCGACAATATTTGCTTCATAAAGTCCCAAAATTCTGCAAGGATAAAGATGCTACAGAATTTGGAAAAAAGGTTATGGATGATCTGGCTGAATGTCTTGGAGGACAGGCAAATTACAGAGGCGGAAAATTTGAGCCGTCATTATTTGCTTTTTATTCTTATAACTGGTTTAAAAATGTAACGATTGCAACGGCCGATGGACGAAAAAGTGAAAGTGCTCTCTCACGAGGCGTTAACCCAAGTGAAAGTACAGAAAACATCAATATTGCAGCATTACTTGATGCAATAAAAACAATGGATTACACGAAATATCCGGGTGGGGCAGTTATTTATATGGACATTCCACTGATGTATAAAACTCCGCAGCCGTCATTGTTTGCAAGTGTGATGCGGGCCTTCTGTGAAAATGGCGGAAGCATTATGGATTTTAATGTTATCAGCAGGAATGCACTTTTAGAGGCACAGAAAAATCCGGAAACACATAAAAATATTGTAGTAAGAGTGTGTGGATACAGTGCATATTTCCATACATTGACTGCGGAAATGCAGAATGAGGTAATTCAGCGTACACAGAGGTAATCGGTAAAATGAAGCAAAAATTACTGGTAAGTCAGATACAGAACTTTTCTCTGCATGACGGACCGGGAATACGGACAACTGTATTTTTACAGGGATGTAATTTGCGATGCAAATGGTGTCACAACCCGGAGACATGGAAAAAGAAAAGTATACTGAGTTATACGGAAAATAAATGTATTGGCTGTGGTCAGTGTATTGAAATCTGTCCCTCAGGAGCACAACAGATACAAAACGGGCAGCATATTTATGAAAGAACTCTTTGTACTGTGTGTGGAAAGTGTGTGGAAATTTGCTGCACAGAAGCATTGGAAATCGTAGGAAGTTATTATTCTGTTGAAGAATTATCGGAACTTTTACTCAGAGACAGAAGACTCTATGAAATTTCAGAAGGCGGTGTTACTTTTTCTGGTGGAGAACCAATGATGCAGGCAGAGATTCTATATGATTTGTGCAGCAGACTTCAGGAAGAGCATATTTCAGTTGCTTTTGAAACAGCACTTGCTTTTCCCTGGAAAGTGATACACAGAATGACAGAATGTGTAGATCTGTTTCTTGTAGATTTCAAGATATTTGACAATGAAAAACATAAAGAATATACAGGAACAGAAAATACTCTGATCAAAGAGAATCTGAAAAAATTGGTGAATTACAGACCGATCATGATCAGGATTCCAATCATAAAGGGAATCAACGATGAGATAGAAAATGCTGTTGTAACAGCGGATTTCCTTGCGGCTCTTGGAAAAAACATCAAAAGTGTGGAACTTTTGCCATATCATGATTTTGGAGTTGAAAAAGCAAAACATGTCGGAGTGAATCAGCAGATGTTTGAAGCACCTGATGAAAAACAGCTGGAGCAGTTGAAAGAAGTCTACAGAAGCAGGAAGCTTAACGTAGTGGAATAAAGAAGATTGCTAACAGAAAGGAACAGAGACAGAAATGAAAAAGCTTTTTATGAAAAGGCACGAAGAAAACTGGTTGCGCATTCCTTATGAAGAGAATGCAGATCTATGTATCATAACTATTTCAGACAGTACTGGAAAAAAAGAAATTGTCCGGATGAAAGTATCTGAGACAAGAGTGGACTATTGGATGGCATATCCGTTGAAAGAATTTTCCGGGGACGATATTCAGGCAGAAGGCCCGGCGAACAGATGGATCAATGCAATAGAACTTTCTGATAATCCGGAAAAACAGAGAAGAAGAGAATTGTCTAAGTCTGTCATTCAGTATATGCCGCCAACCGGATGTATCCAGGAACTGAAAGGTGTAAAAAAAGCAGGAGAAAAGTGGATTCTGGACTGTGTGATTGATCCGTGTTCGATGACAGGAATTGAAGAAAATCAAACAGCTATGTGTCTTGTAAGCAAGGATCTCCTACACTGGAAACGTGAGGAAAGTGAGCTTCCGGGGATCGAAAGTATCTGTCGGAAAGCGGATAAATGGATTGGTGATATTGAACAACAAATAGAATTTGAAGAAGATGGAAAAATATGGATTTTAGGTCAGACTGCGAAAAAAACATGTGAAGGTGTTGCTGCATCCAATGCAATCAGTATTCCATCCGTTTTTTCAGGAGAACAGTTAAAGCCGGCTGCACAGGTGGATAATCTGCGTGTGTGGGTCAGACAGTGGCATAATGAGCATATTGATAAGAAGTTTGAATTTCTTATGAGATTTCGTCAGGGACCGGATGTATGGCCGGAAGTCCGACTCCTGGCACCCGAAAATATTGTATCCGATATTCAGACAAAAGCCTGTGAAGTAGAACTGGAAATGTTTGTCGGGCAGGAAACGGAAATTGAGTTTGAGTTGTGTGGAGTAAAATGGATCTGGAAGGCATTGGATCAGACGCTGAACTGCCGGGGATATAAAATGAAAGTTCCAACAGAAAAGGGAAGGTTGTACCTGCATTTTTACAGAGATATGGCAATTCAGGAATTATACGCAGACAGGAAGAATGCAATGCTCATAGTTCAGGACGATGGTCCTAAAAAAGAGGATTATAAGATTCGAAGTGAGCAGGTGGAAAACATCAACAATCCATCCTTTTATCTTCAATATAATGCAGAACCGTATTTTGAAATCCATACAAATGGAAAAACAGCCTCTGTCATTTGTCTGAATATATGGGGACTGAGATCTACGCGATACGAAGAAGAAAACAGATTGTTGATTAAACAGGAAGAAAAAGGACAACCGTTGTTTAAATCTGAATCCTATACAGTATATGAGAACTGTGTAGAAGATCGTATTTATGGAGAACCGGCAGCATGGGCAGTGAGGGATGGAAAGACCGTGTTATCACCGGTGAGGGCTGTAGAAGAATTTTGCTGGAGAGATACTCCGTGGGGAGACATGACAAGAATCCAGAATAGAACCGAGCGTTGGGATGCACCGGAGGAGTCTGTTTATCCGAGTCTGCACACAAAGCATAATGTTATAAATGCCGCATTTTCTCTTGCAACAGATATTATGTGTCAGAACAGGAATAAAAAATATGCCCTGCCAGGCCAGGAAGGTCTGATGAATGCAGCTGTTTTTCAAAGAGAAGGAGAAGGTTTCGGAAGCTGGGTAAGAGACACCTGTCATGCAGCATTTCGATGTCAGAATCTACTTGCACCGGACGAAGCCAGAGAATCTTTGTCCTATATTTCTGAACATGGATTTAATAATGGCGTTGACTGTGCAGCAATGCCGGCGATTGCTGCATGGGATCATTATATAACAACAGGAGATATTCAGCTTTTGTATGAAATGTTGCCGGGAATTATAAAATATGCAGAAGAGGCAGATGCACGCTATGATGAAGAAATGCAGCTGATTCATGCGACAATGTGTCTTGCACAGGATGCCTTTGAAGAGCCGGAAAATGGAGGATATTGTCTTGGGACAGAAATTACATTTGCTTTGATGTATCAGGATGTTGCCAAGATATGTAAGGTTACAGGATGCTATCTGGAGAGAATTAAGTTCTGGGAAAATCGTGCAGAAGAAATGTTTACATCCATAAAGGAAAAATACTGGAATGAAGAAAAAGAATGCTTTACAAGTGGACCGATAGGAAGCGAAGCATATGAAAAAGGCTGGTGGGAAACGACTGGTGCAGAAATGGTTTTGTGGCCACGGTTTGGCATTGCAACTGAAAGACAGAGAAATTTGTTTTTGAAGACAATCGAAAGTAATCCGGAGGCATTTTCTGAGTTTGGAATTAACTGGTATCCTTTCCGTAAAGAAAAAAATCATTTCTGGAGAGCTTGCTGGGTATCATGGACGCTTGGATTATCGGAAGCGGCTGGTGAAAGTGGAAATAAAGAATTTCTGAAAAAGCTTATTTTTGCACAGGTAAGGAATGTGCTTCTGAATAAATCGTTCCATGAAGTAATGGATGTTGATACAGGAAGAGCATGGAGATGGCCGCACCTGCCATGGCATGCAGCAGGGTTTATTGGGTTTATTGTCAATGGAGTTTTTGGAATACGTTACAGTGAGCAGGGAATTCAGGTACATCCATGTATTCTGGATGAATTTGAGGGAGCAGTACTTGATTCTGTTCCATATCAGAATGCAAAATTTGTATTTGAGATACATGGGCATGGTGACAGCTATACAGTAAAACTGGATGGAAATCCGCTGGAAGGTTTCTTTGGCAAAGAAATGACAGGAGAGCATAAAGTGGATATATATGCTCATGAAACTGAATAAGAGTAACGTAGCAGAAAGCTCCTGAATGGGAGCTTTTTGCATGCAAAAAAACAGAGTTTGGCTTGCGAAACATACGAGTAAATAGTTATAATAATAAAAAGATGAGTTAACCTGTAAAAACGCGGAGGATTAAATGGCAAATATTAAAGATGTGGCTAAACTGGCCGGAGTCTCGGTGACAACCGTTTCGAGAGTATTAAATAATAAAGGATATATATCACAGGATACATATGAAAGTGTATATAGAGCAATTGATCAACTGGACTATGTTCCGAATCAGATTGCACGAAATCTTTTTAAACAGAAGTCTTATTATATCAGCCTGATCGTGCCGGACAGCTCGCATCCTTTTTGGGCGGAAATAACGAAATATATTGAAAGGAAGCTTTATAAACATCATTATAAACTTTTTCTTTGTAATACGGGAGATACGGAAGATAAAGAAAGAGATTATATAAAAATGATGAGAGAAAATATGGTTGACGGTATTATTCTTGGAACACATATGCTGGCAGAGACAGAATATCAGAATCTGGATTTGCCTATTGTAGCGTTGGATTACCGGGTGGCAGAAGATATTCCGACCATCTATTCCGATCATAATAAAGGTGGCCTGCTGGCAGCAGGAGAAATTCTAAAGAATGACTGCAAATGTGTTTTAAATGTAACAGCCGTTGTGACAGATAAATCTCCATCTATTAACCGTCATAGAGTTTTTTCAGAAACATTGAAGAAAAATGGTGTAAAATGCATTGATTATACCTGGGATACAAAACAAAAAACGGAAGATTATTATCAGCAGATGAATGAACTTTTTGATAAATATCCAGAAATGGATGCAATGTTTTCAGAAGATCTGATTATTATGAATGCGTTAAAATGTGCAGGTGAGAGGGGAATGCATATTCCTGACGAATTTAAAACGGTGGGATATGATGGAACTTTGATTGCAAAGATGAGTTATCCATCAATGACTTATATTTCACAGCCAATAAAAGAACTTGCAGATACATTGGTAGATGTATTGTTAAAGAAAATAAACGGTGCAAAATTATCTGAAGATATTGTTTTAGAGGATGTCTGTCTGGTAAAAGGGCAAACTACAGAATAAAGAGAAATTGCAGAGAAAGCTCCTATGGTGGCGAAAGGCATTGTAGGGGCTTTTTTTATATGAAAAATCCACAAAACAAAGCACAAAAAAGGAAGAACGGAGTCGAGCAATGCCTTAACTAAATGACATTGCGGAGTCGAGTTCTTCCTTTTTTGAGATATACTTAATTCGATTAAATTGCGTCCAGTGCCTGAGCGATATCTGCGATCAGGTCGTTTTTATCTTCAAGGCCGCAGGAGATACGGATCAGTCCGGCTGGAATTCCGGCAGCAGCGAGCTGCTCGTCATTCATCTGGCGGTGTGTGGAGGTTGCCGGGTTGAGGCAGCAGGTTCTTGCATCTGCTACATGTGTTTCAATTGCTGCAAGTTTCAGATTTTTCATGAATTTTTCGGCAGCAGCACGTCCACCCTTTAATTCAAAGGAAACAACACCGCATCCACCGTTTGGCAGATATTTCTTTGCAGTTTCATAGTATTTGTTGGATGGAAGTGTCGGATAGTTTACGAATTCTACTTTGTCGTGTTTCTCAAGGAATTCTGCAACTGCCTGGCCGTTTTCAACATGTCTTGGCATACGTACATGAAGTGATTCCAGTCCAAGGTTCAGAATAAATGCACTTTGTGGAGACTGAGCGCAGCCGAGGTCTCTCATCAGCTGAGAAGTACATTTGGTGATGAAAGCGCCTTCTTTTCCAAATTTTTCAGCATAGGTAACTCCGTGATAAGAATCATCCGGTGTGCAGAGTCCCGGGAATTTGTCTGCATGTGCCATCCAGTCAAATTTGCCGCCATCGATGATCGCACCGCCGAGCGCTGCTCCGTGTCCATCCATATATTTGGTTGTGGAATGTGTAACGATATCTGCGCCCCATTCGATCGGACGTAAGTTGACCGGTGTTGGGAAGGTGTTATCTACGATGAGCGGCACACCATGTGCGTGCGCTGCTTTTGCAAATTTCTCGATATCAAGAACGGTAAGTGCCGGATTGGCGATAGATTCACCGAAAACAGCTCTGGTATTTTCTTTGAAAGCTGCGTTTAATTCTTCTTCTGTGCAGTCCGGGTCAACGAAGGTAACGTCTACGCCCATTTTTTTCATTGTAACTGCAAGAAGGTTGTAGGTTCCTCCATAGATGGAAGAGGAGGAAACGATATGGCTGCCGGCTTCGCAGATATTGAAGACAGCGAAGAAGTTTGCTGCCTGTCCGGAAGAAGTCAGCATACCAGAGGTACCGCCTTCGAGAGCTGTGATCTTGGCTGCAACATAGTCGTTGGTAGGATTCTGTAATCTTGAATAGAAATATCCTTCAGCTTCAAGGTCAAAGAGCTTGCCCATGTCTTCGCTGGTATCATATTTGTAAGTGGTTGACTGAATGATCGGAATCTGACGTGGTTCGCCGTTTCCTGGTGTGTAGCCTGCCTGCACGCATTTTGTATTAATAGTATAGTCCATGAATTTGCCCACCTTTATATAAATTGTAATATCTTTATGTTATACTTTTTTTTGTTATATGTAAAGAAAAAATACATACTTGATCGGTATGAGAACGAATGGGCTGTGAAGATTGAGACAATCTGTTTTTCACTTTGTTCTGGGGTAGCCGTATCGGGCACGAAATAGACCGCAAGATGGAAAAAGCCGAAATGCAGATGTCATTCTTGGGCGAAAGATAGACTGCAAATTGAGAAAAGATGAAATGCAGATAATATTCTGGGATAAAATGTAGACTTCAAATGTAGACTTCAGAACAGAAAAATATAGAATGTAGATTATATACGCGAAAAATATAGGTCCTTTTATGCATGTAAAACAGAAAAGTGCATTTACCCCAAAAAGAAAAAACTGGAATAAAATATAGCAGGTGATTAATAGGCAGGTATTAAGTAATGCTATAAACAGGAGAAACATTTATGAGACAATACAATAAAAAATTACATGAGAAATATGAATTCCGCGATATCAGGCGGGATGAGATCGAACAGGCCGTGAGAATTGAGGCAATCTGTTTTCCCCCAAATGAGGCTTGTACATATGAGCACATGGCACCACGAATCGAAAATGCACCGGATCTTTTTCTGGTGGCAGTGGACCGAAAAACTGGAAAGATGGCAGCTTTTCTGAATGGTCTGGCAACGAATCGGGAACATCTGACGGATGACTTTTTTACGGATGCTGACCAGCATGATCCGGCTGGTACAAATATTATGCTCCTTGGACTGGATGTGCTGCCGGAGCACCAACACCAGGGACTGGCAAGAGAACTGATGGAACAATATAAGGAAAGAGAACAGGTTAAGGGAAGAAAGAAGCTGATCCTGACCTGCCTCCCGGATAAGGTTGAGATGTATAAGAAATTTGGCTTTAAAGACCATGGAATCGGCGATTCTGTGTGGGGCGGCGAAGCCTGGCATGAGATGGATATTGTGTTGGAGTAGAGTAAGATATCCTTCTTTGCAGACTTGAATTTACATTCGTTTGATATTATAATCAAAGGGATTGAAACGAATCCTGAAACAGCGGGAACATTTAATTTTAAGGAGGAATCTTATTATGATTACCTGGAACAACCTGGATACTCTTGAATCATTCAAAGAACTTTCCAATGTAAAAAAAGTAAACCTTGTAGAAGCCATGACCGGAGAAAATGGTGCAGAACGTGTAAAGAACTACAGTGTACCGATGGCTGCTGGTCTTGCATATAACTATGCTGCAAAGCAGGTAGATGATGAAGTGCTGGAAGGTCTTAAAAAACTGGCAAAAGAAGCACAGCTTACTGAAAAATACGCAGCTCTTTACAATGGCGAAATGATCAATACAGGTGAGAAACGTCTTGTTCTTCATCAGCTGACACGTGGACAGCTTGGTGATACTGTCACAGCTGACGGTGTTGACAAACGTGCTTTCTATGTAGAACAGCAGCAGAAGATCGCTGACTTTGCCAATAAAGTACATGCAGGTGAGATTACAAACGCAGCAGGAGAAAAATTCACAACTGTTGTTCAGATCGGTATCGGCGGAAGTGACCTTGGTCCTCGTGCAATGTATCTTGCACTTGAAAACTGGGCAAAGAAAAACGACAAATTCAAAATGGAAGCAAAATTCATCAGCAACGTAGATCCGGATGATGCGGCAGCAGTTCTGAATTCTATCGATGTTGCACATTCCATTTTTGTACTGGTTTCCAAATCAGGTACAACCCTTGAAACACTGACAAACGAATCTTTTGTTAAAGATGCTCTGAAGAATGCAGGTCTGGATGCTTCCAAACATATAATCGCAGTTACAAGTGAGACATCTCCTCTTGCAAAGAGCGATGACTACCTCGCAGCATTCTTCATGGATGACTATATCGGCGGACGTTATTCTTCTACATCTGCAGTTGGTGGTGCTGTGTTATCTCTGGCATTCGGACCGGAAGTATTTGCAGAATTCCTTGAAGGTGCAGCAGAAGAAGATAAACTTGCTAAAAACGAAGATGTTATGCAGAACCCGGCTATGCTGGATGCACTGATCGGTGTATATGAAAGAAATATCCTCGGATATCCAAGCACAGCTGTTCTTCCATATTCACAGGCACTGAGCCGTTTCCCGGCACATTTACAGCAGCTTGATATGGAATCCAACGGAAAATCTGTAAACCGTTTCGGTGAGCCTGTAGATTATGTGACAGGACCGGTTATCTTCGGAGAGCCAGGAACAAATGGACAGCATTCCTTCTATCAGCTCCTGCATCAGGGAACAGACATCGTACCGCTTCAGTTTATCGGATTTAAGAACAACCAGATGGGTACAGATGTAGTGATCCAGGACAGCACAAGCCAGCAGAAACTCTGTGCAAACGTAGCAGCTCAGATCGTTGCATTTGCATGCGGTAAAGCAGATGACAATCGCAATAAGAACTTCGAAGGCGGACGTCCGTCCAGCATCATCATCGGCGAGCAGGTAAATCCGGCAAGCCTTGGCGCACTCCTTGCACACTTCGAAAATAAAGTTATGTTCCAGGGATTCCTGTGGAATGTAAACAGCTTTGACCAGGAAGGCGTTCAGCTTGGTAAAGTCCTTGCAAAACGTGTTCTTGCACACGAGACAGACGGAGCATTGAAAGTATTCAGCGACCTTCTGAATATCTAATCTTGAAATTAGATTAATTATGAAATGATATAAGCCCTTCATTTACAGATGAGATTCTGCAAGTGAGGGGCTTACTTTATATGTTGTTATCTCCGTTCTACGATATGATAATACGATTTTGCGGTCATAAGATAGATCAGGCCATATACCAGTGCAAAGATCAGCACCGTACCGGCGGTACAGCCGATGAACAATCTGGTATTTGTCATGCCGAACAGCAGGAGCATCCGGCGGATCAGTGGAAATGCCATGGAAATATGAAGCATTGCCATGAGAAGCGGAAGGAAAAATACCATCAGGATCTGACGTCGGATTGAGCTTTTGACTTCGCGATGGCTCAGTCCTACTTTCTGCATGATCTCAAAACGATTCTGGTCTTCGTATCCTTCCGAGATCTGTTTGTAGTAGATGATCATCGCTGTACCGAGAAGGAAAAGTGATCCGAGGAAAATTCCGATGAACAGAAGGGAACCGTTATCTGCGTAGTAGGAATCATATTCCTGTGCACGGATTCCGGAAGTGATCCAGGAGTTATCCGACAGCTGTCCATTATCTTGCAGAGCTTTTATTGCATCCAGTACCGGTGTACCATAGGCAATTTTTGTTTCATCGGAGCCGGTGATATTCAGACCAAGATGAACGGTCAGATCCTGTCCAGCAGGGGTAGCTGAGGTATTCTTATACATTTCTGTTCGCATTTTATCAAACTTTTCAAAATCAGAATCAGTGACAACAAATACTGCATTTCTATAGACGATATCGCGACCGCAGGTCAGAGGAGAATTCTCCAGCCATTTTTTCACAGAGAAAACAGAATCATTGACTGTGAGAGAATCTGGTTTTTCAGTCATCTTTGAAGCCCATGCAAGAATCTCTCCATCCTGTAATACCGGATCTGTACCGGTAAGTTTCTTATATTCGGATTGACGAAGAAGAGAAAGAGTCAGTACAGAACCAGACTCCGTTAAAGTACCTGGCTCAGCAATCTGAATCTGCCCGTGATCTATACGACTGATGATTGTGAGATAAATTTCTTCGGCTTTTTTGTCTACAGGAACCTTGTTGTCAGAAATTGCTTTTTCAAATGTTTCTATTGCAGTCTGGCATTCCTCTTCACCGACACCGATAATGGAGATATCGGTATCGTATGGGTAACGGTTTACCATGATATCATTCATACCAAAATAGATAGAGACAGTCATGGAGATCATGAGCAAAACTCCGGTACTTAAGATACAGATGCTGGCCAGCCCGACAGCGTTCTGCTTCATACGGTAAAGCATACCGGAAATACTGATAAAATTTCCAGTCTTGTAGTAAAAGCTTTTTCTGCGGCGAAGAAACTTCAGAATTACAATACTGCCTGCAGTAAAAAGCAGATAGGTTCCTGCCATAACAAGGATTACGGCAAGCAGGAAGATGGTGATTGCTTTAATTGGTGATTCTGTTGTGATGGCAAGGTAATAACCGATACCAAGACAGATAAAACCAAGCAGTGCCATAAGCCATTTTGCTTTCGGCTCTCTTTCTCCCGTGTTGTTGCCACGAAGTAATTCTACCGGACGGCTTAAATGAATCCTTCTGAGATTCAGAAGAAGGATCAACAGGAAAATGGCACCGAACATCAGAAGACAAGTAATAATTCCCTTTGTGGAAATATAAAATCCAAGTACTGCCGGAATATGCAGCAGTCTCAGAAGAAGGAGAAGTGACAGTTTACTGGCAAGGATTCCGATTGCGATTCCACCAGTGAGGGAAAGGATCGTTGTAAAAATCGTTTCCAGTAACAGTACAATGCCGATATGATTTCTTTCCAGTCCAAGAATATTGTAAAGTCCGATTTCTTTCTGCCTTCTTTTCATCAGGAAACTGTTACTGTAGATCAGAAAGATCACACAGAAGATCACAACAACAACTTCTCCTGTAGAGAGAATCATTCGTACTTCTGCGGCATGGCGAACAGCCTGATCCAGCGTTGGACAGTCGCGTAAAAATTCCATCATATAGATCATGGCGATGCAGAAGATACAGGTGATCATGTAAGGAATGTAGGTGCTTTTATTGTTGCGGATGTTCTGAACTGCCAGTTTTGAGAAGATTCCTTTACGCATGATATTCACCGCCTGTTGTCAGTATGGTAAGCGTATCGGCAATCATCTGATACATTTCCTAGCGGGATTTACTGCCCTTATAAATCTGATGAAAAACTTCTCCATCTTTAATAAAAAGGACTCTGGATGCATGGCTGGCAGCCTGTGCACTGTGCGTGACCATCAGAATCGTCTGTCCTTCGTCATTGATCTCGCCAAACATGGAAAGCAGTGCAGATGCTGCTTTTGAATCGAGGGCTCCTGTGGGCTCATCAGCAAGAATCAGCTTCGGGTCTGTGATCAGAGCTCTGGCAACCGCTGCACGCTGTTTCTGTCCACCGGAAACTTCATAAGGATATTTATCCAGAAGTTCTGTGATACACAGTGCCTGTGCAATCGGGCGGATCTTCTGTTCCATTTCTCGGTAATCTTCGCCGGCAAGGACGAGTGGAAGATAAATATTATCTCTTAAAGAGAAGGTATCCAGCAGATTAAAATCCTGAAAAACAAAGCCAAGGTTTTTTCTTCGGAAAGCCGAGATTTCTTTTTCTGTAAGATGTACGATATTTTTTCCTTCGAGGAGAACTTCTCCGGAAGTCGGGCGGTCGAGAGATGCCAGTATGTTGAGGAGGGTAGTCTTTCCGGAACCGGATTCTCCCATGATTGCAACAAATTCCCCTTTTTCTAAAAAAAAAGTGACATTGGAGAGTGCCTGCACTTTGTTTCCTCCGAAACGGGTGCTGTATATTTTTTTGATATTAGTTACTTCTAGTAAAGCCATAACCGGGGCTCCTTTCTTTTTTATTGATAAGGTAAGTATAGAAATCTTTCCCGGCTTCTGCCATCGAAGCAGGTTACAATATACGAAAAAACCTTACATTTCTGTAAGGTCGTTTCGAATGGAGGTATAAACTCCTAGGATATTCTAATTAATACATGGTCAGGACATTCTGGGAAAATTCCAGGAATACTTTTGTTCCTTTGCCTTCTTCGGAAGTTACATAGATGCGATGACCGAGACGTTTCATGATTTTCTTGCTGAGATACAGACCGATACCGGTTGCACGGTTGTTTTCACGCCCGTTGACTCCGGTGTAGCCTTTTTCGAAGATACGTGGAAGATCTTCCTTGCGGATACCGATGCCGGTATCTTCGATTATAAGTGTAACGGGAGATGGGCTTATCATGTTTGAAATATCCTCTGTATTTTGTGAGTTACCGGGGACATCTTTCAAAGAAATACGAATCCCGCCGGTACGGGTGTATTTGAGTGCGTTTGACAAAATTTGTCCAATTACAAAACCAAGCCATTTTTCATCGGTCAGGACATTCTCTGAAATTCCTTCATAAGTCAGAGACAGTTTTTTTGAAATAAAGATTCCGGCATATTTATGTATCTGTTCACGGATGATCGAATCAAGGGCACAGCGTGAAAGTTTCAGATCCGAGGACATATCTTCTGTGCGCAGATAACCCAGAACCATTTCTACATACTGTTCAATCTTAAAAAGTTCAGTGAGAGCTTCTTTATTCACTGCCGGATTTTCCTGAAGGAGCAGACGCAGAGCAAAAATTGGTGTCTTGATCTGGTGAGCCCACATCGTGTAATAATCAGTCATTTCTTCCAGTGTCTTCTGGTTAGCAGTTTCAGCATCTATTCGCATTCGGTTCAGGCTGTGCATGATCTCCTGCTGAAGAGCATCGGCTTCGTTGGAAGGAGCATCCATACGGGACAGATTAATATCCGGTGCTGCAGAGATAATCTGAAGATTATGAATGTTCTTCTGGTAGTTATGAAAGCCGAAAGCACACGTACCAAGCCCGGTCAGAATCCAGAGGACCGCAATGTACAGAATGGGTTCCATTGGAAGTTGGTACAGAAGGAAGATCATTCCTGTAAGTATCGTCGGAAAAAGCATCAGTAAGATTTGTAGTTTTATTTTGTTCAGATAATCCAGAAATAATTTCATAAAGTAATCCTTCATAGGGTGAGTGCTTTTAAGTTGCACATTATACCATGTATCCAAGTCCTTTTTTGGTGATGATAAAGTCTTTCAGCCCTTTCCCTTCCAGTTTTTTGCGCAGACGGGTGATATTTACGGTCAGGGTATTGTCGTCAACAAAGCTGTCACTTTCCCAGAGCTTTGTCATAATGGCATCTCTGGAGACTGCTTTTCCGGCATGTTCCAGAAGTATCTCCAGAATGCGGAGTTCGTTTTTCGTAAGGTCAATATCATGACCGTTCCAGGTCAGGGTACAGCGGGAAGGATTCAGGACAGCACCCTTATGTTCAAGGACATTTCCCGGAGTTCCGAAGGAATAGGTACGGCGCAGGATTGCCTGAATCTTGGCAGTCAGCACATCCAGATCAAATGGTTTTGCAATAAAATCGTCTGCACCACGGCTCATTGCCATGACCATATTCATATTGTCAGATGCAGAGGAAATAAAGATGACCGGTACCTGGGAAATCCGACGAATCTCCTCACACCAGTGAAAACCGTTATAAAAAGGCAGTTTCAGATCCAGCAGGACAAGCTGCGGATCTCTGTGAGCAAATTCCTGTATGATATTGGAAAAATCTTCTGCGCAGGAGACATCATATCCCCAGGAACAGAGATTCTTTTTCAGAAGGTTGGCGATGATCTCATCATCTTCTACGATGAAAATACGGTACATGGGCAGTCCTTTCTGGTAAAATTGTATTTTATGCTAATCATAACATGTCTTTGAAAGATTGCAACAAAATTCACTTTGTGGCATTATAATAGAAGGAAATTATTTGATGTGTATAATAGAAGACTATGAATAACAACAGAAGGGAGAGTTTAATATGGATCTGGTGAAAGAGGCAATTTTCCTGGGATTTTCGGGAGCTGCTGTTATGGATACAAAAGAGCTTGTTTTTGTGCCGGAATATCGGACATTCTGTGAAGAAAACCTGTGTGGCTGCTATAATGTAAATCCGGCCTGTCCTCCGGAGAGCGGAACAGCAGAAGAGATGAAACAACGTGCACTACAGTATGAAAAGACGCTGGTGCTGCAGACCATGCAGGAAGACATGCATGATTCTGCACAGTACAAGAAGGACAAGTTACTGCAGAACAAAATGACTGAAGAACTTGCAGAGAAGATGAAAGCAGAGGGCAAAACAGATATCCTGATCATGAGTGCCGGACCGTACAAGCATAATTCCTGTATGTCTGCATATTGTGTAGATGCGCAGAAAATGGCAGATGCAGCCGGGATGCTCTGTTGGACAGATGACGGAATGGTGCGGTATTTTTCACAGATTCTGTTTCATGAATAAAAGAATTTTCAAAAAGATTTCACAGGTAATATTTTACCGTAAATCAAATTGTATTACGAATGCGGATGTGATAAAATCAGTATCAGAAAATTTGATTTTATAAATCCAGGTGGAAAGCCTGGTGCAAACACATATGACAGGAGGCCTTTTATAATGGAAAGACATGCATTTGCAATGAAAGTAAAATCAGGCAAAATGAACGACTATCGTAAAAAACTTGGAGAAATCTGGCCGGAGCTGACCGCTCTTCTTGACCGCAATAAAGTAAAAAATTTCAGTATCTGGAATGCAGAAGACCTGATCTTTGGATATTATGAAAACGAAGACGGAGCAAAATTAAGCGCTGAAGAAGTGAGCGTAAAAGATGCAATCACTGCGAAGATCGATGACACATTTGACTGGATTTCCACACCGGGTGAAGATATGAGACTGATGTATCATAACTTTGGTATTGTAAGAGAAAATAAAGAATTGATCCGTCACAGAATGTTTATGACAAAACTGAAAGCAGGATGTGAAGAGGAATACAAGAGACGCCATGACGGACTGATCGCACAGAGAGGTGACACTGTAGATCCGGGTCCGGACAGTAATTTCAGCATCTGGTGTGCCGGTGGCTATATTTTCGGTTATGATGAAATTGATACAACTATGGAAGTTGAAGAGACAGTTGAGGCAAGAGAGCAGACTGTTGAATGGGAAATGCGTCAGCTTGGCATTATGGACTGGATTACAAATGATGTGGACTGGATGACTGGAGACGTTCACGCAGATGTAAAACGACTGGCATGGCATAATTAGATCAGCGGGAGGAAGAAATGCCTAAGAAAATCCTGATCATAAATACCGGAGGAACCTTATCTTCTGTAAAAAGTTCAAAAGGGCTTGTACCGGGGATGCGAAGCGATGATATGCTGGAAGAGCTCCGTATGGTGTCCAGAAATCTGGAATTGGAAACAGAAGATTTCTGTTCTCTGGACAGTGCGAATATAGGGCCGAAAGACTGGTCGGGCCTGGCAGAGATGATTGCCAGAAAAAGTTATGATTACCAGGGAATTGTGGTGATTCATGGAACGGATACCATGGCATATACATCATCTATGCTGGCATTTATGCTACAGAATATAGCAATTCCTGTAGTTATCACAGGAAGCCAGTTATCCATTGCAAACCCGGTTGCAGACGCACTGGAAAATTGCCGTTGTGGCATACATATGGCTGCCAGTGGATACCCGGGAGTATTTGTTGCGTTCAACAGAAAAGTGATTCTGGGATGCAGAGCATCCAAAGTACGAACCATGAGTTTTGATGCATTTGAGAGTATTAATTATCCTTATGTAGGTGAAATCAGTTCTTTAGGACTTCGGGTATATGAAAGAAACCTGATTGCCAAAAAAGGTATATTCCGACCGCAGACTGCTTATTCGGATAAAGTAGCACTTTTGAAATTATATCCGGGCATTAATCCTGATATTCTGGATATGTTTTATGAAAAAGGATATAAAGGAATTTTTATTGAGGGATTTGGCCTTGGTGGAATGCCGTTTATAAATAATGATTTTATTGGACGGGTAGGAGAAATGGTAGAAAAAGGTATGCTTGTTCTTGTAGGAAGCCAGTGCAGATATGAAGGAAGTAATCTTATGGTATATGAGACAGGGCGCCTGGCAATAGAAAAAGGTGTAATTCAGGCATATGACATGACTGCAGAGGCAGCCATTACCAAACTTATGTGGGTATTAGGCCAGACAGATGATATTCGAGAAATGAAAGAATATTTTTCTGTAAACATTGCAGGAGAAGTAAATATTGGATAAAAAGATGCCTCTGAAGACAGATGATTATCTTCAGAGGCATTTTTGACCTTATTTTTGCATATTCAGATATCCCTGAGCGGTATCTTCAATGAAACGATAAGTCATCCGCGCAACCTGGTCCGGAGATTCTTTTACCGGACATGAAAGCCAGGTGCGGATAAGTCCGACGCAGCCATTGAGAATAAATGCATATGGATATTTGATATTCGGATCATTTTTTGGCAGTTTCTCAGGCAGTCGTTTCAAAAAGGTTTCTGCCAGAAGATTTTCAATCTGTTCCACAAAGGCCATATCACCGTGTGGTCCCAGAAGCGCCAGACAGAGATCCCTGTCATTGTCCATGATTGAGAAAAACTGGACAATAAATTGCAGTACCGTGTCCGGATTGTCTGAGTTGATCGGATATTTTTTCATAACTTCTGTAATGTTCTGCATTGCATCTTCTTCAATCTTTTGCAGCATCTGATAGATGTCTGTATAATGTAAATAGAAGGTAGAACGGTTGATATCGACCTCATCTACCAGTTCTTTTACGGAAATTTCTTTGATACTTTTCTGTTGCATGAGCCGGGCAAGTCCTTCTCGGAGTTGTGCTTTCGTTTTGCGGACGCGGCGGTCCATTTTTTCTGCCATGTAAAAATCCCCCAATCTTTTTACCAAAAACAAACAGCTTTTATGTAAAATGTCAATTTTTGACATCTAATAGACAAATATTTTTGATGTGTCCATTAATGCACAAAAAGAAAAGTGTTTGTCGGTTGTAACTGTTTCCTGTGTCTAGTATAATACGGTCTGCAAAGAAAAACAACATAATGTTGATTAATAGATCTAAAGACTTTTACTAGAAAGAAAGGGGCACAATTATGATCAAAAATGAGTGGAAAAGCTTATGGAATAATAAGATTCTGATCATTGTCGTGATGGCGATCATTGTTATTCCGGTGATCTATGCGGGACTGTTCCTGAAATCCATGTGGGACCCATATGGAAATCTCGATAAACTCCCGGTAGCAGTAGTCAACAATGACAAATCAGTAGAATATAATGGAAAGACGTTAAGCGTCGGTTCAGATATGGTGGATGAACTGAAAGACAACGATTCACTGGATTTCCATTTTGTAGACAGCGACGAGGCAGAACAGGGACTGAAAAATGGAACCTATTATATGGTAATTACGATTCCGGAAGATTTTTCTTCTGATGCTTCTACACTGATGGATGACAATCCGAAGAAAATGGAACTGAAATATGAAACAAACCCGGGAACAAACTACATTGCTTCCAAAATGAGCGAAACTGCTCTGTCAAAGATTCGTGAGGCGGTTGCTTCCAAAGTAACAGAAACATACACACAGACAGTGTTCGATCAGATAGGTACAGTCGGAGACGGCATGCAGGAAGCTGCCGATGGATCAACAGAGATCAAAGATGGTCTGACAACTGCTTCAGATGGAAATAAAACCATTACAACCAATCTGAAAAAACTTGCCGACAGTACTCTGACTTTCAAAAGTGGTGCTGAGACATTGACAGAAGGACTGAAAGAGTACACAGACGGTGTTTCACAGGTAGACAGCGGTGCGGCACAGCTTGATGAGGGCGTTGGAACTCTTACCGATAAAGTTCCTACACTGACAAGCGGAGTAAACACCTTAAACAAAGGTGTCAAAAGCTACACAGATGGAGTTGCCACACTGAATGCAAATTCTGCTCAGATCACATCCGGTGTGAACAGTCTGGCAACAGGTGCACAGAGTCTGGAGACAGGTCTGGATACATTAAAAAGTGGTACTACTCAGTATGTCAGCGGAGCAAATACACTGGCGGATGGTGTGACACAGTATGTTGCAGGTGCAGAACAGCTTGCAGCAGGTGCGAAACAGTTATCTGCACTGGAAAATCTGGATCAGGTTTCTACAGGAATCTCACAGTTGAATGCAGCAGTTTCTGACGGAAACAGTTCTCTTACAAGTGGAACACAGCAGCTGGAAAGTGGACTTGGACAGCTGTCATCGCAGTTAAAGACATTGGCAGGAAGTACAACTGCAGAGAGTATCAAACAGCTCGCATCCGGGTTAAACACAGCCAAAACGGGTATGGAATCTGCCAGTGCAGGAATGAGCAGTGCGGCAGATGGTATGAATCAGGCAGCATCCGGGATGAATACGGCAGCCGAGACAATCAGCGCAGCCAGTGCAGGTATCTCCCAGGCAGCATCCGGTATGCAGAGTGCAACGCAGCCGGTTGCTGCAGCAGCTAACAGCATGACAGGCATCGTCCAGCAGTGTGCACAGGATGCCAATAACCAGATCAGTGCAGCGAACGCACAGGTACAGGCAGCTAATAATCAGACAGCAGCCGCGAATGCGACGATTGCAAATGCTGCAGCAGCATTAAGTACACTGCAGGGTCAGGCTGATGAGAATGGAATGATTTCCGCAGAAAGTCTCAGTGCGGTGATCGGCTCTCTTACTCAGGCAGATGCAGGAGTCGCAGGCGTTGATGGAATTAATGCAGACAGCTATACAAGTCAGGCACAGGCGGTTGTCAGTGCGGTTTCTGACCAGCTTGCTTCTGCACAGGCATCATTGAATGATACAGCTTCACAGTTAAATCAGGCAGCAGCCGGACTGAACAGTGGAGCAGAGACATTAAAAACAAAATCTTCTGATATGAGCAATGGTGCTTCTCAGATGAGTGCCGGAGCAAAACAGATGGAAGCAGGAGTTTCTTCGATTCCGGAAGTACCTTCTGATCCGATCAATACGGTAACTGCAGCAGTAAATCAGCTTTATGCAGGTGCACAGAAAGTGAATGCAGGCACAGGAAGCGTTTCTTCTGCATTGGATACACTGGAAGCAGGAACAAAAGATTTCCCGAAGGCAGCAGCCGGTGTGAAAGCTCTGAACGCAGGTTTTGAAACTCTTACAGCAAATGATGAAACTCTGACAACAGGAGCTGCAAGTCTGAAAGCAGCCGGAAGCAGTGTGACATCCGGTATCAGCCAGCTGAGTGTCGGTGGAAAGACACTTGCATCTGGTGTGACAACTCTCAGCAATGGACTGAAAACATATACAGATGGTGTAGCTACTCTTGCCGGCAATAACAAAGCATTGACAAGTGGAACACAGCAGCTTGCAGATGGAGCAAAGACACTCGCAGATGGAGCCGAACAGCTTGCATCCGGTACACAGACACTTCATGCAGGAACACAGAAACTGGTTTCCAACAACAGTAAGCTTAACAGTGGTGCTGACCAGCTTGCAGACGGAGCCGGACAGATTCAGGATGGTTCCTCCAAGCTTTATGACGGTTCCAAAGAACTGGGCGATGGTATCACAAAACTGGAAGATGGTTCTGATACACTTGCAACCAGTCTGAATGACGGTGCAAAAGAAGTAAAAGAAACAAATGCATCTGATGATACGATCAGCATGTTTGCGACACCGATCACGGATGAAGAAACAAAGATCACAACAGTAGAAAACAACGGTCATGCAATGGCACCGTATATGATGTCTGTAGGTCTCTGGGTCGGATGCCTGGCATTCTGCCTGATGTATCCTCTGACAGAGTATAAAGGAAAACTGAAATCCGGATTTGCATGGTGGGCAAGTAAAGCTTCTGTACTTTATCCGGTAGCAATCCTTCAGGGCGTACTTCTGATTCTTCTGCTTCATGTATTTGACGGATTTACTCCGGTAGAAATGACGAAGACAATCCTGTTTGCAGCACTGACTGGTGCATGCTTTACATCTATTATGTACTTCTTCAACATTACATTTGGTAAGGTAGGAAGTTTCCTGATGCTGATCTTCATGGTTGTTCAGCTTGCAGGATCTGCCGGAACTTATCCGGTTGAGATCTCACCGTCCTTTGTGGCGAAGATTCACTATTATCTGCCGTTTACTTATACAGTAAATGCATTCCGCAGCACGATATGCGGAGGAGAGAGCATCCGTCAGGCTGTAATCGTTCTGATCGGACTGACGTTGATCTTCTCAATACTGACGATTCTTCAGTTTAACCATATGGCAAGAAGAAAGAAACAGGGCAAACTTGTGCTTCTTGACTGGCTTGAAGAAAAAGGTGTTGCATAAAGGCAGTCTTATATGCATAATAGAAGAGTGTTCTGATTATATAGAGTCACATCTGTAAAAGCGGATGTGGCTCTTTTTGGATAATGTTGCTTTTGGCGGAAGATGAAGTTTCCAGAATTAACAATTTCATCACATTTTTCCCACAAAGTAAACACAAATCATCTCTATACTCTTAAGCATAAAAGGAAAACAGAAACAGAGATAGCTATTCACGGGAAATGATTTATGAAGTGAACAGTAATGATCCTAAGGAGGGGATTTTGATGAGCGATAAAAATAACAACGTAATGATGAACAATGATATGAATAACAATATGAACAACGACAACGATCCGAAAGAAAGAATGAGAAAAAAAGTAAAGAAAGCAGCAGGTATTGCTCTTTGTGCAGTACTTGCCGGCGGACTTGCAGCAGGCTCCTTTGAAGGAATCAATACACTGACCGGATGGAACAGTAGCACAGTAGAAGCTGCATCCAATAAAGAAAATACAACACTTCTTCAGACAAAATCAAAGAAGAAGAGTTCCGATAAGAAATCAGATGACAAAGAGAAAAGCAAAGATGACTCTGAATCAAAGACAAAAGGAAGTCTGGATGTCTCTAATATCGCAGCAGAAGGAATGAAATCTGTTGTATCTATTACAACAAAATCTGTTCAGGATGTACAGAACTATCTTGGATATTATGGATTTGGCGGAAGCCAGGGATATACAACACAGCAGGAAGTTGAAGGAAGCGGTTCCGGTATCATTGTCGGAAAGAATGATGACAATCTTCTGATCGCTACCAACTATCATGTAGTAAGTGGTGCAGATACCGTATCTGTTACCTGCATTGATGGGGAAACCTATGCAGCAACCGTTAATGGCTATGATGAAGATAAAGACCTTGCAGTTGTTTCCGTACCGCTCTCTGATATTTCTGATGACACGATGGATCAGATCGAGGTAGCTACGATCGGAAGTTCTGATGATCTGAAAGTCGGTGAACAGGTTGTTGCAATTGGTAATGCACTTGGTTACGGACAGTCCGTAACAACCGGTATTGTCAGTGCAAAGAACCGTAAAATGAACGATCAGGGCATTGAGCAGGATGAAGATTCTGATGCAACAAATCTGATTCAGACAGATGCAGCAATTAACCCTGGTAACAGTGGCGGTGCTCTTCTGAATATGGATGGAGAAGTGGTAGGTATCAACTCTGCAAAACTTGCTTCCACAGAAGTTGAAGGTATGGGTTATGCGATTGCAATTTCAGATGTAACAGATACTCTGGAGCAGCTGATGAATGAAACACCTAGAGATAAAGTAGATAACCATGGTGTACTTGGTATCACAGGTATGTCTGTAAGTGATGAAGCTTCCCAGTATTATGGAGTTCCGGAAGGTGTTCTTGTATCCGAAGTAACAGATGGCGGAGCAGCAGACAAAGCCGGAATCAAAGAGAAATCTATCATCACAGAATTTGATGGTAAGAGAGTTCGCAGTATTGATGAACTGGTAAGCCGTCTTGAGTACTATGAACCAGGTGAAGAAGTAGAGGTAACTCTGGAAGTTGCAGATGGTGATTCTTATAAAGAGAAGAAAGTTACAGTAACACTCGGTGAGAATCCGGATGCAGATTCCAGCGATTCAAAGGATACATCATCTAAAGATGATGCGCAGGCTGAGGATTCTCAGGACGATTCACAGGATCAGGAAGACCAGAGTACGGACAGCCTTCTGCAGGATTTTGAGAATCAGCAGGCGGATGGAACTGCTTACGAACAGTTCTTTGGATTCCTTAATTAACTGTCATTAAAAGAGGTTTCTTGCGGGAAAATTTGTTTCCGTAAAAATATAATATTATAAGCAGGAAAGACCGGTGCAGAGAATTGTACCGGTCTTTTTCTGCTTGTGTTGAAAGAAAAGAGTCTGTCTGTTATACTAGACAACAGAGTAAATCCAAAGTAACTGTTTAAATAAAAAGAAGGAAATACTGTATGAATTATATTGTTTTTGACCTGGAGTGGAATCAGAGTCCCGGTGGAAAAAAATATTCCAACAGTCGTCTGCCTTTTGAGATCATTGAGATCGGTGCTGTGAAAATGAATGAGCAGAGGGAAGTTGTGGATGTTTTTCAGAGACTTGTGAAGCCACAGGTATATAACTGGATTCATGACAGCATACATGAAGTGATCCATGTGGATTATAAGGATCTTGCAGATGGCGAGCCTTTTCAGCAGGCGGTCAGAGAATTTCTGAAGTGGTGCGGAGAGGAATATGTTTTCTGTACCTGGGGAAATCAGGATGTTATGGAACTACAGCGAAATATGAAGTATTATGGAATGCTTTCGCTGCTTCCAGGACCGGTCACATATTATGATGTGCAGAAAATATACGGAATCTGTCATGAAGAGGCCGGCGGACGAAGGAGCCTGGAATTTGCCATTGACCAGATGGGAATCCCGAAGGCGCAGGATTTTCACAGGGCATTAACGGATGCCCGGTATACCGGGGATATTTTTAAAACACTGGAACCTGCAGCAGTCTGTGTGAATTCATCTATTGATGTTTATCAGAATCCAAAGAATAAAAAAGAAGAGATTTTTATTTCATATCCCACGTATGATCAGTATGTGTCACGTGAGTTTGTAGACAAAGAAAAGGTAATGAAAGACCGGGAGGTTGCAAGTACCCGCTGTCCAGTATGTCATATGCCGGCCAAGCGTAGGATACGCTGGTTTATGAATAATTCTCGTGCATATGAGAGTGTATCACTTTGTCAGAAGCATGGATATATCAAAGGAAAGGTGCGAATCCGCCATACGGACGAGGATGCATATTATGCAATCAAGAAGTTAAAGAGGATAGAAGAAAAAGATGCGGAAGAAATCCGTGAAAAAAGGGATTCCCTCCGCAAGAAGAGACAGGCGAAACGTCAGTCAGAGAAGCTGGTCTGAAAGGAGTCTGGTCTGGTAATATCTGGCAGAGCCGACTACATGATCGTTATACGTATACGTAACGGTCAGAAGTGGGAGACCTGCCGGATTTTTTGTTATAGAGTAAGTTTTTTCCAGAGCATTGCTATCAACTCCGGATGGGAGAGATACGCTGGCGGTGCGTCTTGTTTCAAAGAGCATATCGTCTTTATAATCTTTTAAAATATATTTTTCAGCCGGAAGAAGATGTCTTGTTATTTTTGTTGGAAGATCTTTTACCGCAGTTCTGGAAAAATTATTAAAACCATAATCCAGAAGAGCCTTTGTATCGGAGTAAGCACCGTTCACAGACTGCAGGACGACCGAAACCAGATAAGTATTGTCATTCTTTGCATAGGTAACAAGCGTATTTCCGGCAGCTTCGGTGTAACCGGTCTTTCCTCCTAAGACACCGTCATATGCGTAGGCCTGACTTTTCATCATCTTATGGTGATTAAGAAGATAACGGGTTTCGGCAAATTTGTTAGTCGGAGGAATCTCATAGTACTGTGTAGAAGCAAATTTCCGGAAGGTTGGGTTAAACCATGCGGCACGCGCGATTTTGGCCATATCGGAAGCTGTCGTATAATGGATTTCATCCGGAAGTCCGTTCGGGTTGTTAAAATGAGTGTTGGTACAGCCAAGCTGGCGTGCCTTAAGGTTCATCTGTTCTACGAATTTCTTGGTGGATCTGGTGGTAAGTTCCGCAACTGCCAGTGTCATTTCATTGGCGGACTGAAGCATGACAGCCATTAATGCCTGTTCAATGGTGAATTCCTCTCCGGTGTCTGCATAAATACTGGAACTGTTAGAATCAGAGATTCCATAAGCCGCGGACTGTGACATGGTAAATTTTTGGCTTGGATCCAGGTTTTCACATCCAAGAAGCGCGGTCATGATCTTTGTAATGCTGGCTGGATACTGTGCCTTATCTGCATTTTTTGAGTAAAGAACTGCTCCGGTAAACATATCGACAAGGATAGCGGATTCTCCTTCAATCTGAGGGCCTTTTGTCCAGTCCTTGATGGAATCTGTGTCTGCCGGCTGCTTATAATATGGAGTGTGCGGATCTGGTGTAGGAGTTGCCGTCACCAGAGGAGCACCGTATTCGTCTGTGGCGAAGACCGGGACTGCCTGTGTGATGATAACCGCAGAGCAGAGGACACCGGTCAGAATCTGCCGGAAAAATTGTTTCTTTTTTATATTCATGTAATTACCTTTCTGCACATATTTTCTTACAGTATATCATTCTTTACAATTATACTGTAATCATTTTCTGCATACAAGGGTTAAATCCATGCAAAATCCTTATAAAACCCCGTGATTCTCATAAAAAGACCTTGACATATGGAAAAATATAACCTTATAATAAAACAGCACAAATAGATATAAGTAAAAACTTTGATGGAGACAGTAAATCGGAACCAAATCTGCAGAGAGCCGGGGTAAGGTGGAAGCCTGGTGAGAGTAATTTCGATGGAAGATCACTCCGGAGTTTCTTTCCTGAAATTTTGAATAAGTAAGGAGAGACGGTGTTTCCGCCGTTAAAGGGAACATGTATCGGCATATATGATTATACTACCAGCCCGTACAATGTAACAGGTGGTGCGAATGTGGAAATTGCTTTCGTCCTTTTACAGGACGGAAGTTTTTTTTATTTCATTTGACTATTGATGAAAATTTTTCTGAAGAATTTAAAGGAGGAATCTGTTGTGTATCAGAAAGTAGATACGAACCTGAATTTCGTAGATCGTGAAAAACAGGTAGAAAAATTCTGGAAAGAAAACCATATCTTCGAAAAAAGTATGGAGGACCGTAAAGACGATCCTACTTATATGTTCTATGATGGACCGCCGACAGCAAACGGCAAACCGCATATCGGTCATGTACTGACCCGTGTTATCAAAGATATGATCCCGAGATACCGTACTATGAAAGGCTACATGGTACCTCGTAAAGCAGGATGGGATACCCACGGACTTCCGGTAGAGCTGGAAGTAGAGAAGAAACTTGGTCTGGACGGAAAAGAACAGATCGAGGAATATGGTATGGAGCCATTCATCCAGCAGTGTAAAGAGAGTGTCTGGAAATACAAAGGAATGTGGGAAGACTTTTCTTCAACAGTTGGTTTCTGGGCAGATATGGAGAATCCATATGTTACTTACCATGATGACTATATCGAGTCAGAATGGTGGGCTTTGAAAGAAATCTGGAATAAAAAACTTCTTTACAAAGGATTCAAGATCGTTCCTTACTGCCCGCGTTGTGGTACTCCGCTTTCTGCACAGGAAGTTTCCCAGGGATATAAAACAGTTAAAGAACGTTCCGCAATCGTTCGTTTTAAAGTTGTCGGAGAAGATGCATACTTCCTGGCATGGACCACAACACCATGGACACTGCCATCCAACGTTGCACTCTGCGTAAACCCGACAGAAGTTTACTGCAAAGTAAAAGCAGCAGACGGCTATACTTATTATATGGCAGAAGCTCTGCTTGACAAAGTTCTCGGCAAACTTGGTTCCGAAGAGACACCGGCATACGAAGTTCTTGAGAAATATGTCGGAAAAGATCTGGAATACAAAGAATATGAGCCACTCTTCGCATGCGCAGGAGAAGCGGCAGCAAAACAGAAAAAGAAAGCTCATTTTGTTACAGCAGACAATTATGTAACTATGAGCGATGGTACCGGTATCGTTCATATCGCACCTGCATTCGGTGAAGACGACAGCCGTGTAGGACGCGATTATGACCTTCCGTTCGTACAGTTTGTAGACGGTAAAGGTGATATGACAGCAGAAACTCCATATGCAGGCGTTTTTGTCAAGAAAGCAGATCCGCTTGTACTTCAGGATCTGGATAAAGAAGGAAAACTTTTCGATGCTCCGAAATTCGAGCATGATTATCCGCACTGCTGGAGATGTGATACACCACTGATCTACTATGCACGTGAATCTTGGTTTATCAAGATGACAGCAGTTAAAGATGACCTGATCCGCAACAACAATACAATTAACTGGATTCCGGAGAGCATTGGTAAAGGACGTTTCGGTGACTGGCTGGAAAACGTTCAGGACTGGGGTATTTCCAGAAACCGTTACTGGGGAACACCACTGAACATCTGGCAGTGTGAATGTGGACATATGCATTCCATCGGAAGCCGTCAGGAACTGTTCAAGATGAGCGGTGACGAAAAAGCCAAGACAGTAGAACTTCATCGTCCATACATCGATGAGATCACACTGAAATGCCCGGAATGCGGTGGAACCATGCATCGTGTACCGGAGGTTATTGACTGTTGGTTTGACTCAGGAGCAATGCCTTTTGCACAGCATCACTATCCATTTGAAAATAAAGAACTTTTTGAAAAACAGTTCCCGGCAGACTTTATCTCTGAGGCTGTTGACCAGACGAGAGGATGGTTCTACTCCCTGCTTGCTGAGTCCACAATCCTGTTCAACCAGGCTCCATATAAGAACGTTATCGTTCTCGGACATGTACAGGATGAAAATGGCCAGAAGATGAGTAAGTCCAAAGGAAATGCAGTTGATCCGTTCGATGCACTTGAAAAATATGGTGCAGACGCGATCCGCTGGTACTTCTACATCAACAGTGCTCCATGGCTGCCGAACCGCTTCCACGGCAAAGCTGTTCAGGAAGGACAGCGTAAGTTCATGGGTACTCTGTGGAACACCTACGCATTCTTCGTACTGTATGCGAATATTGACAATTTTGATGCTTCCAAATATACACTGGAATACGACAAACTGCCCGTAATGGATAAGTGGCTGCTGTCCAAGCTGAACTCTACCGTTGCAGAAGTAGACAGCAATCTGGACCAGTACCGTATCCCCGAGGCTGCCAAGGCTCTGCAGGACTTCGTCGATGAGATGAGTAACTGGTATGTAAGACGCAGCCGTGAGCGTTTCTGGGCAAAGGGTATGGAGCAGGATAAGATCAATGCCTACATGACGCTGTACACCGCACTGGTGACCATCTGTAAGGCAGCCGCACCCATGATCCCCTTCATGACAGAGGATATTTACCAGAACCTGGTAAGAAGCAATGATGCATCCGCTCCCGAGAGTATCCATCTGTGTGACTTCCCGGTAGTGAACAAGGATCACATCGACAAGAAGCTGGAAGAGGATATGGAGGATGTACTGGATGCTGTCGTTATGGGACGTGCGTGCCGTAACGAGGCTGCCATCAAGAACCGTCAGCCCATCAGCAGAATGTATATCAAGGCAGATTTCACCTTAAGTGAGTTCTACCAGGAGATCATTGAGGATGAGTTAAACGTCAAGGAAGTGGTATTCACCGATGACGTACGTGACTTTACTTCCTATACCTTCAAGCCTCAGCTGCGTACCGTAGGACCTAAATATGGCAAACAGTTAGGCGGCATCCAGAAGCACCTGGCTGCACTGGACGGCAACGCAGCCATGGATGAACTGAATGCAGACGGCGCATTAAAGTTCGATGTAGACGGTGTGGCTGTGGAACTGACCAAGGACGATCTGCTGATCGACATGGCACAGAAGGAAGGCTATGTATCTCAGGAGGACAATCGGATGACCGTTGTCCTGGATACCAACCTGACACCGGAACTGGTAGAGGAAGGCTTCGTATACGAGATCATCAGCAAGATCCAGACCATGCGTAAGGAGAGCGGCTTCGAAGTGACTGATCACATCCGCGTATCCATCAACGGCAACGACAGGCTGTCCGAGATCGCCCGGAAGAACAAAGACGCCATCAGCGGAAAGGTTCTGGCAGACGAACTGACAAGCGGTGCGGAATATGCCGTATCCAAGGAATGGAACAT